>Ga0157364_1000440_pt1 | contig 27837 bp, 18 predicted proteins | sample AttsexASBM2_FD_111476 | JGI IMG/M metagenome (GOLD analysis project Ga0157364, IMG submission 111476) | Fungus gardens microbial communities from leaf cutter ant in Ribeirão Preto, State of São Paulo, Brazil - Atta sexdens ASBM2 | ecosystem: Host-associated > Fungi > Mycelium > Unclassified ... | reverse complement strand
TGTCTATGCTTTTACATTATTAGATAATCGTTTAAATTGTGTCTATGCTTTTACATTATTAGATAATCGTTTAAATTATGTCTATGCTTTTACATTAGCTTTATTAATTTCATGTATAATAGCTTTTAGCTAATCTAGTGTAATGCAATTAAACGAATTTATTATAAAAAAATGGTTGTGGCTTTAACACCATGCGGTATTTATCTTATCGTATTTATATCAACACCAATTTATAGCAACTCCATGATATCGATTCAAACTCTATAACGTTAAATCCACATTCATATTTTTAGTGTACCTAACAAGATTCAATAAATTGAAAAAATTTATTGTAGCTATAAGGAAAAGAAATGTAAGAATTATACATGTTAAAAACCACATGGTGCTAAAAATTCCCATATTTTTTAGAGTGTAAATATATGTTTTTGTAATAAATTTTATCAGATATAACGGCTCTTCTTAATGTAAAAGTATCAGATATAAAATTCTATCAACTGAAGTATAACGATGACTCTTCTACCATTTCGTATAAGAACCATATCAAAAGGATTGGCATCGTAATTTTTGCAACGTATTGTTTTCTATTTTCTGAGGACTCGCTATTCAATTGGAGTAAACGTGCAATAAAAGTCTCCCGGAATGTGCCGCAATGTTGAACAAACTTTTACAGGTTTTGTGTTTGTCTCGATGGGATCGTCGGTGAGAGCTTCTGGGATGCCGGAGGCATTACGGCAGATCTTTTTCGCGGTATTCTCCACGCTACCGTACAATGTCGTATGGAAGTGGGACGGTAGCAAGATCAAGGATCTACCGGCGAATGTGAGGACAGCTGCCTGGTGGCCGCAACAGGAGCTGCTCGGTCATTCCAAGCTACGTGCCTTCGTTTCTCACGGCGGACTGCTATCTTTGCACGAAGCGGCTTACCACGGTGCACCGACTCTGGTCTTACCAGTCTTCTGCGATCATGATGGAAATGCGGCACAAGCTGGTAAATCCATTCGCTTTATATCTGAGGCACGTATCGGCCTTCTGCTCTGCTGAGCCCGATATAATAATCGAGAATAATCGTCGAGACTTTTGACAAATTTCGTTCTTCCAAACGAATGACAGAAAATGTATATTTCTACCAATGTAGGTAGATTAATTTTTATTTCGATAGCTTTAACTTTTTATTAATCTCGATTTTCTTCTAATTTAAAAAATTAGAAAAAAGAATATATATAAGGAGTAAATTAAATTGAGATTGAAATTAATGTATATTGCGGTAGAAATGGACCAAGTCAAGTAGAATCAATTGATCGTCGGTTAAAATAATGAGGGTTCTTTTACCAATTAACGCTAATCAATAATTAACTCAATCATCAACGTGCCAACGTGAGAACTGAACAGTTTGTCAAAAAAGGAAGAGAGAGGAGAAGTTTTGATTGATTAAATTGCTATTAGCATTTCTGTGAGAGTTGACTATCGATTAACTTAAAGGTTGGTGAAAGAAGCCTTGAATGTGCAGCGAAGAAAATGATTTGAACGTCTCTGGAAAGTGAAAACTATATAAGTTTAGATGAATTTTACGCGAAGTAAAGAGAATTTATCATACGATTAATTATTTAATGCAAGATTGTTGTATTTTTGTGTGCTTATTTAACAGAAAAATTGGGTTACGCTTTGGTAATGGATCTGGCTGGTATATCCATTAGTGCGCTTCGCAAAGATATAATTAAAGTCGCCGCACTTCACAATAATTCGTACAGAGAGGCGGCTAAAAAGAGAAGTGCGTTATTACGTGATCTTCCGATCGGTCCTGGAGAATTAGCCACGTGGTGGGTCGAACACGTTGCCAAATATGACGGAGCTGATCATTTGAAAAGTTCAATTCGGTAATTCATTTTTAAAAATAATTATTATTAAACATACCGCTTTCTTACAATAAATATGCATATGAATATTACGAATACTCATTTGAGTATAGCAATGTTCGGATAATTTTGCTAAGATTTTGAAAGATTCGTTGAACATTCTTCATTTAAATTATAAAGCACTTACCTTCCAAAGCCAAGAATTTAAGAACAATAATTCTATAGATCCAATAACTGTTATTAGATCTGAAAAATTATGATTGAAGACAGAATATTATTATAAATATTTTAGTACATAAAAAATGTTAATTTTTATTTAAAGTGTTTTTAAACTTTTGATCTGGAGTGTAGATAATTAATATGGAGTATTTTTTATGAGCTATTACGTAGTATTCTTGTGAATTATAGAGTCTACAGAAATTTTATCTTGTTTCTTTTATAACGAATATTTAACGAGAGAACAAAATTTATGCAATCGTTTAAATTACGTTATTAGATATATTGCCGATCAAAGTGAGGAAATGAAGTATAAAGTTAAATATAATATTTCAGGTACATGAGCGTGTTCCATTATTACAGCGTGGATGTCGTACTGTTTTATATATTGAGTTTAATTCTGATAATTTATGGACTCAAAAAATTATTCTGGCGAGCGGTAATCGGTCAGGATGTCTTCAAAAAGAAAATAGACTGACGGATAATTCTGTGAAATTCTCTGCTAAATTAATTTTATTTATTGTAGCAAATAGGATGTGTCTCTTAATGATAAGTATAGATAATGGTAAGTATTGGAACTAAATAGAGATTAAATAAATCGAAGAATATTCTCGATTTTTAAAGATCTCTAATATATTTTTGTAAGTTGTAATTATAAATCACTTGTAATTATAGTTTAGCTATTACGCTATCGATTTGTAATTATACAATTCATGATTGTTTTACTTGTATACCATTTGTAACGTGTTTACATAACAAATTAAAGGACTTATACGTGTATGAAATAAGAGATACTTTTATGTAGATTATACTGTAGTATTTTCATTGAATGAGAGAGAGAGAGAGAGAGAGAGAGAGAGGAGAGAGAGAAATTCATTAACCGCTGATACAATAGGAATCTACTTTTCAAAAGATGTTAAACCTATTAGTCTACAATTGCGTGAACGTAATTGTAAGTAGTTGTAATTGTAAGAATTGATTAATCACATACGAATATTTTCCTTATATTTGACTGTGAGGTTAAATGAATTTGAATGTGAGGTAAATGATTCTTACAACTTTCAATCACTTACAATTACGCTTACGCAATTATATTACGTATGGGCTTTACAGCAAAAGGATGCAACCATTCTTTCTATGTTATTCATATACTCTATTTTATAAAAATTAACAAATTAATAAGTCTCATAATTTATCTTAATTAAAATTTCAACTTGACGCGACAATTAACATCGATATCGTTATGAAAAAGTTTATTATCCCAAATCAATTTCAATAAAGTAAATCAACAATTATTAAATGATAAATTCTGTAATCAACAAAAGTTAAATAAACTTATATTTATATAAAATAATTAGTTAGTTATATATAAAATAATTAGTGAAGCGCTGAATAAAATAGATTTATACAATAGAAGGATAGCAACATGTTCGAACGCCGTCGTACTTTTTTAAATAGAATTCTTAGATATTTCAAATTTAGCGAGAAAATTGGCGAGAATGTTCCTGATGAAAATAAATACGCATAATAATTAGCTAATAGAATCTTGATGGAAGGAAATACACACAAAGGAAGATGTCAAAGGTCAATGGACGTGTCTACATATATAAGGAGCTTTTCGAAGGATTAATAATGTTGATGTCCAACATAGAGAATAGCAGGGCTTTATGCATACATGTTCATGTGACAAGCCGCAATTTGTGCAAACATGCAGAAACTGACGATTGGCCTGGAGCGAGTTTGCTTTCGATGAAGGAGGAAGTGCTGTCGTGTAGAAAAAAAAGCCGGTTGCGAGCTTGGGAAAAGGATGCCAGACGGTCGAGGGCGGAAGTGATCGGAAAGAAGGCAGGCCAGATGTTCATCGAGCTCAACGACACCAATTTATTTACGTCTGCTTAAATATATTTTATCTAAAAATACGAAAGATATCCAGGTTATCGCGGAGGTCGCGGCGTGACCAGGTATGCCAATCGGCTTTATCGATTTTACGCGACATAGTGGCGCAATGAAAATAATCGTTATCTGACATCGTTGGCGCGATAAAATGAAATAAATAGATAGCGAAGATTCAAGAACTGTCGCTGTCGACAAAAAGGAAGTAGTACTAATCAGAAAATAATGATCACTCGGAATTTAATTGGTATTGCCTCTCGACTACAATTTGCACTTTAAATAATTTTATTTTAATCGTATTTATGTTCTCCTGATACATTCAAGATAATGAAACTGATATGAAAATTTCCATAAGCGAACATCTTAGTTGCTAAACTTTGCAGTTAAATTCATGGCGTTAATTTGCCGAATTTCTTATAATTTTCGTGTATGCTGATTCCCCCGTTCTTCCAGAATTCCATTACTATTCATGATATGTAAGAACGTCAGGTGTAAAATTACGCATAATTGCTGAATATAATTTGGAACAAAGTTCTGACTGACAAATTTTTAATAACGGTTTTATATTTGACTTATAAAATTTCAGACTAATTTCTGGTCGTTATTATTTGATTCACCTGATCTTTTTACATCATGTTATTCTCATAAAGAAGATTTTTATGCATCATTTCTACCAATATAAATTTAATCTTGTTATCTTCTTTAATTGCTCGTTATCTTCTTTTAATTTTTAAAACTAAAAAAAGGATAAAAAATAAATCAAGAGATTAAAGTTAATTTCTGTATCTAATAGAAATGAACATTAAAAATCTCCTTTTCAGAATAAACAATGTATTTTCAAACATGTATTTTCAAATGTATCAGAATGATGCAAACGATTTGTCATTTTGCCATTAAGTTTTGGTATTATATAAAGTTAGAAGGCTGAAATTTTTTAGCAGATTGAATTTGCTCTTTGAATAAAAAAAAAAAAAGAAAAAAAGAAAAGAAGTATTGACGTCCCATGGCGAATTCGCTTCGATTACGTCGAGAGCTCATTCTCGACTTTATTTGACGGGCACAACGAATCTTTAGCATCAATCCAGCGTAATAACGCAATGAAATACTTGATCGTCCTCTCAATTTCACCTCGTTGAGGATCGAGGCATCCGTCGAATCGACGATTGTTAAGAAAAACGCCGGAGGTGATTCGCTGTGGCGACCGCGCGGCGACGCTCGCATCGACGCTCCTCCCCGCGACTCCGTGGGACGTCCTTCAGTGTGCCGTTGCGTTCGCGGCTACGTTCTGGCCGCGTCGGTCTCGTCCGGTGGCTACAATCGCGACTCGATCAGTAGCAGCTGACTCGCTGGTCGGAGTATACGTTGTCGCGCTGCCTACTCGAAGCGAGCTGCGCACGCGCGCGTCTGCACGTCCGCCCGCCCGCGTTCGTTCGACGGCGAGAGAGTTTACTCGCGTACAAACGAAAGTCGTCCGAGGACCAAGATAGTGTGCGCGTCGTCGTCGTGCCTGCCAGCCTGTCCATTCTGTGTCAGTGTTCTGTGCGTGAACTGTGCGTGTCTTCTCTCTCTCTCTCTCTCTCTTTCTCTCTCTCTCTCTCTCTCTCTCTCTCTCTCTCTCTCTCTCTCTGTGTCGTGCGCGATATCGGTGTCGCATACGTTCCGCGCGTATATCTATACGTTCTCGGAAGAAGCGGAGAAGAGTGAGATATGTCGTTCGCAGTCTCTGTCACCGCCATCGCCACCGCGAGCTACTGCGTGACAAACGGCGCGCACATGAATCGTGCGCACGCCACAGACACGCACGACGAGGTGAGCGATCCCCACGTTGAGCGTATAAAGAGCGCTTTTATCCACGCCGCGCGAATAGGATGATAATCCGCGCCTCGTGCGGAAACAAAAGCGAGCGAACGAGGTGAAATTCAGCGCTCTGAATGTAGCGCTGAATTAACTGTAATCAAATACGATTTATACGACGGACGGAAAGAAGACTGTAGAGAAAAGCAGCGGGAACGAATTTATATACATATGTTCATACACGACGCACACGTGCAAATCTATATACATGTGTACAAATACATTTATATGTCGAGTATTAATGTTTATATTAAGCGCGTGGATGGGAGGGATAAACAGGAAGAGCAGCGGAGGGGTGGAAGAAGAAACGCGGGGACGCCGCGGTCGAGACTCGTGTGAACGCACGTGGGCTTTTAGGAGAGAGCGACGGGATCATGTGCGTCCTCCGGTCCATCCACGGAAGTGGCGGGGTAGCGAAACCGGCACACTTTATGCGCACCTATAACGTACGAGCGGGCGATCGATCGCGCGGTCGACGCGCCGTAGCCGTATTTCGAGGTGGAACGACGGAGAAAGGAGCAGCAGAGTTCGAGTCGACTCTTATATGCGAGGGATTTACGCACGCCACGTCGCGTCGCGTCTCGTCTCGTCTCTTCTCTTCGCGATCTTCTTACTCTTCTCTCAGTTCTCCCCCTCCCCCGCTGTCGTTCAAGTTATCGTCTCGTTCGTTGTTCCGCACTATCTATTGTGCATGTCGCGTGCGCGGCCATCGCTTGCCGTCGGCCGCTCGACGCATCCGCTGCGTTTTTCTACCCTCTTCTGCCTTCTCGGTTGCCGCGTGACGTAATCCATTCAAGCGCTTACTACGCAATACAAGACACTTTCTCACTCGCTCTCTTCCTGCCTGCCGCGGCGGCCGCCGTCGCCATCGCCGCTGCCGCTGCCGCCGCCGCCGCCACCGCCGCTACCGTCCGCTCCGCTCGTTTCGCTCGCGCTCTGTCGCGCCCGCTCAATGCCTGCGGCCGACTCTACCTCCCCACCAACCCCTCGATGCCTCCTCGACGCGACGCGGAGCGGCGCGGCGCGCCCTCCTTCTTCCTCTGTTTTGATCGCTCGCCGCCGGCGCAGAGTCGACAGAGTGCTCGCGCGATTGGGTGAGAAAACCGATCGACGGATGAAGCGCGAGAGAATGACGCGAGTCCGTTTCACGTGGGACGCTTCGCGTCTCCGCGCGACGCGGACGCCGGGTTCTGAATACCGTTCTTCTTCTTCTTCTCTTCTGAATTACTCGACACACGAACGACGCGTCGTCGTCTAATCCATTTAGTGTTCTGCTCTGCTGACGACGGTGGTGAACTTTGCATATCACGAGTCGAGTGAAAATCCGTCGCCTACGCTCTAACTAAATACGCCGTTGGGAATGTAAAGGTTGGTGTCATCGTTAACTGCACTTTCGTTCACTCGTTCGGTCATTTGTCTCTTTGTCCGTTTGACTGACTGCGACTGACTGAATGAATGAATGAATGAGCGACAGACTTCGACTTTGTTTACCTTCGATTTCACTCGTCACGAAACGTCCGTGCTGATGCCGCTGATGGTATCGAAAATTGAGAATTATGTCAATGTCAACGTAAGCCGGGAATCGAATTTATCATCGTATTTATCGAATTTCGAAGACGCGCACCGAGAGTGAGAATATAAGGAACCGCAGCGTCTAGCGTGTGAGATCCGCCCTCTTCGACCTCCCACCCTCGTCCCTCCCTTTGTCTCCGGGCAGAGCACGCTTTCTTCCCCTGTAACGGGCACATTCCTAAACCACCATTCGAAGACGAGAGTGTTGTCCGGCAAAGACGAATTCGACCGAAAGGTGCGCGTGTCTCTCTGCCCTGCTGTGTGAGAGGGACGCTTTTCAAATGTGCGACGCAGTCGGTTTTGGGATGCCGTGCCGAGTACGCCGTGCGCGTCCTTCTCCATCCATCTCCCTTCGACTTCGACGCGGAAAACGTGCAAGTGCTCGCGACGTTGTTTACAAACATGACTTTTGCGCGATAAAAATCCAGTCTGGAGGAAGCCGTAGTTACAACGCAAGTTGGTCGTAATATTGAGAGATCAAACTTTTCTCACAATACGAACGGAGATTCTTTCGAGCGACGCGACGCAACGCGTCGATTCGTCGCCCACCTTCTGTATATGTGTGCTGTTGGTGAAGAGAAGCAGGTAGTGCGATCAGTGACCAAGAAAAATGTCTAGTCGGATTAACTGGAATTTTCGTTGAAAATGGACGACTCGGGATTTTCTGGTCGGGTTAAATCTACCTAACCGGAATTTTGATTGATATAATCGGAATCTTTTGATTCGTCCATTTTCAATCAGACATTTTTGTCAATGCAGCAGTCGACAAGTGTATTCTCGACAAGTGAATTTCGTGGAATATAGAAAAACGTAAGGGTCTATCGGATAAACTTGCCCAACTGTGTAATTATAATCATAAAGAAAATTATCCAGTCGTATTTCTGTCACAAAGACGAACGTAAATTCAATTGGATAATTTTCAATATGGTTGAGTTTGCCTGGATAGTCCACAAGACGTAATCAACATTTTTGATTGGTTACTGCTTAGTGCTTACGTCATTGCCTTAAATTCTTGTATGTGAGTGGCCAATTTCCTAATTTCCTTGTCGTTATTTTATCTTACTGCTTACAGATCCTTTTATAGCTGAATTAGTATACACTTTTGGAACTTACAGTGAAATATGTATAATATAATTGATATGCGACGTAAAGTGAGAAAAAGATTTTAGTGCGGGAATAAAAAAAATAGTCTTGCTACATTTAGGCGTGTCCAATTTGAGCTCCGGAGCCAAGACCCAAAAAAAAATCAATGAGTAAGCTTTCGGAAACTGTAAAGTATTGATACAGATCTGAGCAACGCTTATCAACACTTTTTACATGTCCATGAAATCTTACTTTAAATTAATTGGAATTCTTGTATTGATATTCAAACAGAAAGGTGCAAGTCAGGCACTTACAGTTAAACCTATCAAACATTCTACTTAAAAAGGTAGCCAGAGATTCATTTACGATAACCAGAATTTCAGATTTATGTACGATCAAAATTTGTTTCGTCTGTAATTGTCGTTTGTTGGAAGAATCGTAACATTTTTCTCGATGTAGATTTGTGTACGTGCCACCGGGTTTAAATTTTCAAAGATGAGATCCATTCGGATGACGTGTACGTCTAGCGACTGTTGCGCAGCGTCGCCTATTTTTCCCCACCGCAAGCGGTCGTGTAGGCGTGACGCCTTGCTGTTCTTTCCGAAAGTGCGTGTAATGAAGTACTACCAAGGTACTCTATGTGACGCCTTTGTAAAGCTTCGTGTTGGCACCGCTCAAGCTCATTACCGTGTATACGCAAGAGTATCGTATACGCCAAGTCTTTATTCATCCATAAAATATTGCAGCAAGTAGTGCAGCAATTAAACGGTTCTATTGTTATACACGTGCGGGGCATGCGACGCGTCTTTTACCAAAACGGGAAATGCGGATTCTCGGTCTGCAGGTAGCAAATACGAGGTATCGACGGATCGAGCGAGAGTGAGTTTCCCCCGTGCATTCTGTGGAGGAATCAATCGACGAGAAGGCATTTGGTGTACAGATGCTATTGCGCGGCATCGCGTAAGATCGGCGTACCTCTACCCCACACAATATCGCGGTGATTCTAACGACGTATTTTGGTGACGAAACCCACCATTTGATACCGCAATAGAGGAAATTGACCTAATGCGAAAATTGTTTCTCTCTGTTCCTTTTATTTCTCAAGGGAAATGGATTAACCAACGCGCACGCGGAAAATTTTCACGAGCAAATTTAACTACTTCGTGCTCGGATTTGCATGTGGAGATAATATCCGCCGCGTTGATTTTAATGACGCACTTTAACGATGAAACCGCATCACTGTAGCGAAGAAGCGTATAAATCCGGGAATTCTCTTTCTCTTTCTTTTGCAAACAAATAAATTGACAAAATAAATATACCGACAAAATAAATAAACTGATGCAATAAATAGATTAACAAAATAAATAAATTGACGAAATAAATAAATTGACAAAATAAATAAACTTTTATAAATCAATCAATTGTCAAAATTTTGATGAACAAATTCAGCTGCTTTGTGCTTAGATGTGTGGATCAATACTATCAATATTCTTCGCGTTGACTTTAATAATGCATTTATTTCAGCAATGAAATTCCATATCCACACTCATACGGCGAAGATACGCGAATTGGGAGATTCATCCTATTTTTTTTTTTTTTTTTATACAAAAGAATGCATTAAATGAAGAAAATTTTGATGGACAGAATTCAACTGCTTTATGTTCATATTCCGTATATATGTGGAATAGTAATGTTTGTCGTGTTGGATTTAACGACGCATGTCGACGATGAATCCACGTCCGCATTGCGGAGAAACGTAAACCCGGAAAGTTTCATTCTTTTTTTTTTGTTTTCTCTTTAAAGAATAAATTAACAAAATTCTGACAGACAAGTTCAACTGCTTTATGCTTACAATCAGACTTGCATGCAGTAATATCCGTTGCGCTGGCTTTAACTTGCTTTTTGACAGTAAATTCACGTCTGCAAATGCGGAAATTCATTCTGTGTTTCTTTTGTTTTTTTTTTTTTTTTCAAAGAGTAGATTAACTGACAGAAAATTCCGACGTATTCAGATTTCTATGCATTAAATATCAAAAGAGCAATGGTAACCCAATCCTTTGTGTTAAATAATATTTTGCTTTTTAACTTTCATGTGTCAAAACATCAATCAATTCTATGGTTCGAAGTAAACATTGTTCACATATCGACGTATACATTTAGTAAATAACAAATTAAATTTGAGTCAAATTTAACACATTTTCTTAAAAATTGTTCAATTTTATATTGTTTTGGTCAAATTCATGATATATTGGATAGAAATAGTGCGATTAATAGTAATGATTAAAAATAACTCGAATTGAATATAATTTGACATTGATTTTAATAACGCATTTCTACGGCGAGTCCACGCCCGTGCGATGAAGAAATCGAGAATCTCGTATTCTTTTTCTATCTTTAACGAAAGAATAAACTGGCAAAATTTTGACAGATAAGTTCAGTTGTTTTGTACTCATTGTCAAACTCAAATGTCGAATGTAATATTCGTCGCGTTAGCTCTACAACGACGGCATTCAAACTCTGTGAGAAAACGTGCAAATCCGAAAACTCGTTCTCCTTGCTCTTCTAATGAATAAATTAACAAAATTTTGATAGACATGTTCAGCTGTTTCATAGTTAGACGTAGAATAATATTCGTCGTGTTGCCTCTAATTATTAATTTCGGTATAATTTCTTTCTTTTTGTTGAAAGAGTAAAAAGTTAATTATGAAGGAAAGTTATAATGTTATTTATACTTGGACCTCGTGAAGTCACATCTGTCGCAGTTGATTTTAACGATGCATTTAAAGCGTGCGATGGAGAAACGCAAGTTCGGAAAGGCGTTTTCGTTCTTTTTTAAAAGATAGTAGATTAACTGATAGAAAATTTTAACAGACAAGTTGAGCCGTTTCAAACTTTTAATAATGTTCGTCACGTTGACTTTAACGACGCTCATTTTCTCTTTCAAAAAGGTAGATTGGCGAGCGGAAAATTTTGTTAGACAAGTTCAGTTGCTTTGTAATCAGACTTTATGTAAAATATTTGTTGCGTTAACTTTAATGATGCATTTTTTCGACATAATTTTCTAAATTATTAACAGGAAAAAATAATAGTAACGATAAATTTAATTGCTTTGCGTTCAGACTTAGATATAAATAATTTTTAACATGTTTATTCTGCAATATCGATGTTACTCGCTGATAAATAATTCGGAAAGTTTCGGCATATTATCGATACAATCGATCAACAGACATCTTATCTTAGAATTTATTGTTAGATGAGCGTAAACATTCAATCGTTAGATAGAATTCAATCGTTAGAAAGGAAAGCGGCCTTAAGAAACGAGATTAACAAATTAATGAATTATATTTGATAAATAATTGTATTTATTTATAGTAGAAATAATAAAATTTTATCTCACGTTTGTGTAAAAATTTAGATACGTTTTTATAATAATCTTTTTGATTTGTTGATCCCAAATTGCGAAAATATCTTATACTAATTTTTTATTTAAATTTTGATGTAGAGATTTTAAATGTTAGTACGATAAAATTTAATATCTATAGATCTGTTACATCGCGACTCTTCAGCATTGCAGTTTTTATTCGATATTTAATATTATTTCATAATGTGCACGATTTCCAACAGCATTAAGAAATATTGAATTCTGGTACACCTAACATAGAAATTGCGTTCTTCGCGTAAATACCAGAATCAGAAAATTGCTTTTAACAACGATCACGTTTTGCAGTGCTGGGTAACGGTACTCATTTTTTCATATTTTTCATCTTTTACATGTATATATAAAATTTCCATTTTTCCTCCATATTTACTGTAGCAATGTAAAACGAAGCTCGAAAGGCCCAAAGTGGCATGTTTCCACGTGTTTCTAGTGGCATGTTGTATACAATAGCGTTGATTGGGACGTAACGTTCGCAGTTGCCTGAAAGTTTAGAACGTATTGTCACTCGCATATTCACACGCAGCGTTAAATTCGCGATAAAAACTAGTTGTTTGCCGTCGATCGCCTGTCGTTTTTCTCGCCTATTTTCACGTGTTTCGTTTTAATAATTGCAAGAACTGTATAATAATTGAACAAATCGGTATCTGTGTGAATTTTCCCGCGCATAATTTTACATTTATTTTGCACTCTTTTCGAAACAATTAGCCATTTGTAACATTGTAAATGGATTAAGGATTGAAAGGTATCATTTATCATAATTGTTTTAACTGTCATTTGATATTACAATTTCTCTGAGAAATATATAAAAGTCGTTCTCAGTTTAATGCGGCGCAACTTATCGCGAGGCTATAAATAACCTATATCGCTTATTTTAGAAACGTAAAATGGGAATACGATACTGAAACATTACGGAATCTCGTTGAGGAAAAAATATCGAATGGCACACATTTTCAGCAAGATTTTTCAGATCTGTCCTTACGCAATCGTCAAACAAACTCATGTAAGTTGGGATGATAAGTAGCAGTGTATATTCCTCGCTCAGCGTGATCTGATAAGACGTAAGAGTAAATTAAAGGCCCCAGGAAACTACTATCTCGAGAGCAGCATGCACGATAAAAATATCGTATACAAAGTATACGAAGTAATTTACAACTCTGTGTGAGGTACGAAACGGACAATGCGCGTTTTGCATTGAATGAAACGGTTCGATTTTAATTTCCCTTTCTCCTCCCCTCGCGGCGTTATGCAATATAGAATTATGTAGCATAATAGCATTTCACATTCACGGTTCCACGGAATACGTTTTCGCACTCCGAGTCATGGGACATAAGTTATATATAGCCTATAGAATATCGACAAACACTACGAAGGCACTCGAGAAACGCGAGGCAGATTAAATGCATGTTAATTTCTTATCGGGTGAATCGATCGGTCGTATGTTCTATGCTTAATAACAAGTTCCGAAGCTAAATGTAGATGTGTAAATACTATCAAAGATATGAGAGTTTGATGAGACTTTGAAACCTTTAATGCTATTACATACAATCATGGAAATCATTCCATATTAAAGATATGTTAAATTAACCATTAATTTAAAAATAAATTAATTTGAGATCTCTGTAGAGATTAGAAAACATCTCTCTCTCTCTCTCTCTCTCTCTCTCTCTAAACGAATTTAAAAATTATTAAAAATTTATTAATTTATGTGTTTTTGTATAAAATATTAAAAGATATTAAAACATTTGATTTTTGAAAATTATATATAATATTCGTAAAAAAAAATATAAATTAGGTTTAATGCAACATTAAAAAGTAAATTTAATAATAAAAGATTAATAATAGTGTAAATTTATGAGAGTAATATAAAAAAAACAAACTTATTAATAAACTTATTAATAAAAAGTTAATCTAATCCTTTTTCTACTTTGCACTTTTTAATATATACAATAAATAATGGGAAATTTAAATATAATATATTATATACATACATATTTCAGTTATAATTTAAAAAAATGTGAACTAGGTATAAAGTAGATTTTTTCTTTTAATGACCTCGTAATCTTCTGATAGCCCGCTCGAAGTTTTTTGTGCTCTTCGCATTCTTGCTTCTACTTCATCCTTGTCGCTATGTGTACACTGACCTGTCCTTAAAATAACTATAAATAACAGATAGTTATATGCGATAAGAGGCCATTTTTTTTTTCTTACAAATCCTCTGATAGCGATAATATTTCATGTTTTTCATAAAAATGTATCTTGTGAACGGAACCCTCATTGTTCAATTATCTCCATAGTGAAAAATGTGCTTCCGCGTGTGATCATTTGTCTATGGAACTGTGGATATTTCTACGGCTTTTTGAAACGTGTAATCTCTTATTTCCATGTCATTTGAATATTTCCGTTCTTTGATTAACTGGCGTTATCCCATAAGTTTGCAGACATAACTTTTCTTTCACAGAGAATTTACATTACGGAAGGAAATGTTTTTATGGGCAATTTAGACATATAGAGAGGCTCTCGACGATATCGAATATTCCTTGTTCGAGAGAAAGAGATGTATTTCTAAAAAAGAGATGCATGAGATGCATTAAACGCGTCTCGTGACATTTTGCTACTTCGGTTGAAATACCGATTCAGTCGGTTCTTATTTTAAGATCATCTCAAATAATATCTTAAGATATATACGGTTATCTGATTACTATCGCAAGATTGTACTTTATCTTAAATACAAGAATCTACAAGGAATACCGAGCTTTGCGTTTCCGTTTATACATATAAATAAACGCTGAAAATCACGATGATGCAAAGCGTGTAAAGTCCGAATTCGTTGAAAGACGAGATATCGCACGCGCGTGATATGCTTTATACTATCGTTCAAAGGTTAGCATTTCCATTCGCGCCGCCCTTCGTCGTGTCGTCCAACCTATCGTCTTCTGGCAGTTATGTGCGTTCCCTCATTTGGTTCTTCGTCGTAAGTATACACAAAAGGACAACCGCGGCACGCGGATAGAGTGGCTCGGCGGGAAGACCGGAGGGGTGAGAGAGGAAGTGAAGACTGCGAAGAGGCGGGCGACCTCGTCGCTTGCCCCAGTGGTGCCTCGACTGATCGTCGACGCGCACCGAAACACGGAAATATTTTTATGGTGCCAAGCGACGCTTCGAAACTTTTGTTCCCGCTTACGTTTCTCTCTCTTTCTCTCGTCGCCGTCGCCCCGGTCCTGTCGATTTCCCCCTACCACGCGGCCGCGCTTTCGACCCTCGCCGTATCCCTCCCCCATCCGTCGCTCCCGGTTGGAGAGTCGCGCCCCACTATTCTGTCTCTCTTCTCCCCCGCCCTTTCATTCCTTCGTATCTGCACGCAGCACGGCACAGCGTGCGAGCGATAGAGAGGCATGAATCGGCATACGGCGCGGTTTCGTACGAACTAGCGGCTTTAACCGGCGGCATTGGTAGTATATCTATGATCTGACCGAGAGACCCGCCGTCGTCGTCGTCGTCGTCGTCGTCGTCGTCGTCGTCGTCGTCGTCTCTCTGCTTGCTGGTAAGCTGGGATCGTCGCGTTTACACGTGATCGTCGGTCATTTCGCCGCCGGCGAAGACGAAAACGGCAATGAGGGAACTAATCGTCGCAAAGGCGCGTGCTCGCTTCATAGTAACGGATTCTCCGAAAGAGAAGCGACTATGCCGGTTGTGTGCGTAATGTGTGTTTTCGTCGTTTATCTTCGCCGACTAAGCGGTGGCCTTCCTATTGACGTGTGCGTAAGAGATCCGGCCACGTGCGATGTGCGGCCGTGAAGGTGTGTTACCCCCGTGTTGTTTTCATGTTTATCACGGAGAGTGCCCGGTACCTATGATAGCGTCGGGCGTTACTGTACTATAGACGAAACGGATTTCATTTCTTGCAGTGTGCGAATTCCCTCGGTTGAATTAACGCCAGACTGCATGTTGATTCATGACTCGAGATTCGCAATTCACTATTCGTATGAGATTCGGGAATAGCGCGAATGGATGGATTCGTTGAATCTGCATTGTTTACCAGTCGTGCCGATTCGCCAGAGGAGCGGTTTTTTTTTTGATGAAATCAAGGGGCGCGAGTCACCACGAATCAATCGATTCGTGTTGGTCTCTGTATATAGAGCTACGCCGTGCAAACAATGGACCATTCGCTGAGTGGCTAACATTGTGGAAGACGCATATTGAACAGTGAATGCCTGTGAATCTATTACGAGTAATGCGAATTGCAAATCTAATCACGAATCGCTAATGTCACGCTTGTACGCATTGAAGATAGCGAGTTAAAGATTAGATTAGAATTCGATCTCAATTGGATATTTTTAAAATTTTAATCCGTTTCTTTCCGATTGCCTGAATTCCGATCCTCAATTCGCAATTCTCTTTAATTTTCTCCGAATTTCAGTCAATCGCTCAAAATTTGGATAATCTTTTTTAAATACACGTATCGCACACATTTTTATTGGATTTTTACTTAACGTTTTTTCACTAGATTTTTCTCTGGTTTTTGATGAAAGGATCTCTCCAGCAGAAAGGTTTAATCTGATTGGTTTTTCTTTCTTTCTTTCTTTTTTTCTTTTTTTTTTTTTTAAAGAAGCGTCACGAAACAGTTTTAATTTCGGTACTAGTTATCGATCTTCAACAAAATAGTAGGATTTCCAAGCAGGAATCGTCAATCTTAAATGAAATACTAATTAAACGGTGCCAACTGTGATGTATACATGAGAAAAATTTGATTATAGATTGGAAATTTGATAAATTTAATTTAGAAAGATACAAATACCGATACTTGTAATTAACCGTTTTTTTTGGCACGCGAAATTGCACTTCTAAATTTCTTCCTCATTTTAAATCAGATTTCAATTTTTATTAAACGAAGCTTTTTAACATTTGTGTTAATAATTTATTTAATAATATCATAAAAATATTGAAAAGTAACTCTGAATTTTTCCACATTTTTTGAAAGCTTAAAATAACAAAAAACTTGGATTGCAGATAGAGGAAGTAAAATTGTGATTGCAGCCGAAGGCTGTTAAATCACAATTCTATAATTAAACATTCTAGTCAACATAAAAAGTTACGATAACGAGAATTCTGATTGGTTTGATCCAAATATATTATGTTTGTACTTTTGTTGATATAACAATATTAAAACATTTTTATCACTGCATATGCACGATATGTCCGAAAAACCGCATGTTTACGGCAACTGTACGCAGAATTTATTTACGTGCGAGTAAATATCTCGTATGATGTATGATGTCCAGTTTAAAAGTGATGTATTGTAAACAGAGCTGTATTTCTCGTTAACATCATTTATCTCGGTAAAGTTTTTCTCCAAGTCTAGCCGTAAACATCTCGTTTCTACCGTTCGTGTCGACTGATGATCGATGGTAGATAGTTTCTTTTATGAATTAATAATACATTGTGATATACTGACATAAAATTGCATGGTTCACGCACATTATTAGCATTTAACCACGAATTCACTATTTATTATCTTTTCATCATTTAAGTTTATACCTATCTAAACTAAGTAATGCACTTTTTTTCAGACAAATTTCACGACGAAACGTAAAGATAACACGCGACTCATTCATTTATGTAACGCCCAGGTTTATGCGAAATGAGTTCATGTCACGTACAGATATACAAAGATTACATTAGACGTCATACAAGAACGGCGTACGTAGACATAAAACATAAAAATCCAACGCGTAGGTCTAATTTTTACAGATACGACGATATAAATAGAGAAGAAAAACCTTCGGTTTATATATAGTTAATATCTGAACATTGCTTTTTGAGCTTATGGCTTTAATCATTTATTTACATAAGTCCGAGCAGTGTCGAGAATCAAGTGACTACTTGAGAATTCTAACGTCGAATGTCATTTTTCAAAGAAAACAATCGGAATTGTCTCTCTTCAATTTTGATTCAATAGGAGGGACACATCTTTCTTTCTTTCGGTCCTTCTCTTTGCGCCTTCACTTTGAAGCTGCGATCATTTCTTTGAAGTTATGAACGGCTGGATCTCGTTTTAAATTACTCCGTGACGCATACGAAGCTCGGCAAAATTATGGAAGGACGGACGGTCCCCAGATTGTTTTCACGTTGAATGTAATTTCTTGCTGAAACTCGAATGTCCCATAGGAAGAGTAGTTGGCAAGTACGTGTTTAGACTAGACTTTCTTGCAATCGAGAATACTTTTCAAAGGGAGATGTCCCATGAGAGAGTATGCCTAGTTAAATATTCCACGTGAGTTAAATCATTATTAAATTGGCTCGTTTGCAAGTTAATTTCCTTTTTTACACGGTGAATAAATCAATTTTGCATATTTTTAATTAATAAGTATCGAACAGACAGAATCGTACGTTTTGCGTTTTTGCGCGTTGAGTGTACACTAATGATTTCATGTGCATTAGCATATTAAATATCGACCGCAAGATCGCTATTTAATTAGATAATTTGTCTTTGTTTTTTTGCGGTAGTAGTCTACATATTTTATTTTACCCGTTGGTGTGCATTAGTCCGATTGATGTGCGGTACGGTGCATTTCACACTTTCTCCTTTTGAACAACATGTTCTTGTTTGATTTGAAAGTCCTCGTATTTGTAAATATACTTGTAAATGACTTGTTTTATAAACAGAAATTTTTAATTTGAAATATGAAACTTTATTCGCAAAATAAATAACATTGTATATGTATAAATATTTCCTAAAAGCTAAAGTATATCTATAAATACGAAGTTCTCGTGAAAATATCATATTGATATTGATCGAATGACACGCTACATAATTTGATTACTGATAACAATAATACGATCGATCGACAGAAAGGTGTTGCAATTATTTATACAAGCGAATTCCCTTCTTGTTCGTCATTTTTGCACACTTAACGTTATTCAAACAAAGAAATGAAATAGAGAAATAAAAAATATTAAATGATGATATTTTTATGGTATCTCATGAACAAACAGAAATTGAAATAGTTCTCTCACTTGATATTTATATGTTTCTAGTGTGGTTGGTTTCACATGACGCATGTATAAAACAGAAAATATGTGCCACGGAAAATTTTCCGATTTGTTTTCGAAAAATTGTACCACCAGCTCCGAAAATAAAAACGAAAATGAAAAATGATAGTCACCGTAAACTCCTATTTAGCTGATCTTCCGTCATGAATGAGACGTGAATTTATCATTGGTCGCAGCGTCTTTAACGCTACGCCATTAATAGAACTTCTAAATCGAGTCGGCGAAATGCCTTTTGTCGTAAGCATAGATGTGCTGTGAAACGAATATCCGTAACAGCGCTTTGTATTTAAATTATACACATCGAATGTATCTATCAGCTTTACGTTTCGATAATATATTATGTAAAATTGTTGTATAGATTATTCGTAAATTTAGATGCATAGATATATTTAAATGCGATTTTGTAAATCCGTAAAAAATATGGCAAACCCTGTACGCTAAACATAATATTTTCACAATTGTTGAAAATTATGTTCAATTTTATTGAGTGATATAGTATTGCTAATGACGTAAATTTTGCGTACGAGGAAATAGGTCACTTTTAATTAATGTAACACACATTCGTCATACATTTTAAACTTTGAAAAATATTTACAATCTAGACCTTTATAAACATAAATAACTTAATTATTATCTATAAAAAAAAGGATAAATACATAAAATTCGATTTTGAATTGATATGGAATAGTCTAATTATCTCCTCCATAATACTTAATAATAAAATATTTAAAAATTGAAATCATTTATATTCTCTGTAACTGCAGAGATGCGTTCCAAAACGTAACTTTATTCAAAATACGTAAATTTAATCAAAACTCTACAGCTTACGTGACATTAAATTATATATAGTTACGCAGTTACATTTTGGAACTTTCCTCAGGAGATCTAAACTGATATATACTGGACTGAATTTTTGAAAGCTTGTCCTAACTTTTAACATGACAGATCACCACTGAAGGCATAGCTTAGCACTCAATGACCTTGCATAATTACACATAAAATTTATGTACGATAGCATTTCTGGATTAAATAATTCTGAAATAAATGTTTGTCTACCATAAAAAGAAGTTTTAAAATCTTTGTTAATTTTCTTGATATAATTTGAAAGAAAAATATTTAATTCAAAGTATCTAAAGAATTTTGTATTATTATATAAGTCTGATTATTTTTATTAGCTAAGGTTTAATAAATTTCATTTTAATAATATTTTGGTTAATTTTTATTTTTTTATAGGTCTGTTTTTTATAACTGCTCTTACATTTTTTGAAATTAAAATATGTTAAGTATATAAACAGATACAGAAAGAGAAGATGAAACTTTTTAAAATATCATGACATGATACACTTTTAAAGATGGGATATTGTTGCAGAAATTATTGTTGTAAATTAGAATCATGGCAATACATAATAATCACAGTTACAATAGAAATCATCTGCGGACAGATTGCGTCCGCGACGCGAATAAATTTCCATTTATATCCATCAAATTTATATAGATATATAATTCATATAAAATATGAATAATAGCAAAACGACGTAAAACATATTATCAATTTATCGCTTATCGAAGAGATAAATTATATTCGATAACAATTTTAGCGTTGTGCTCTTTAATAAATCTAAGTACGAGATTTCTTGTGGAAAATGTTATATAGATATTTTATACTTATGATTCAATTGAAGTTTACTTAAGAGAGTGTTAAGACCTTAAATTTTTAACAGCTTCCGCCTTGGTGCCACGCCCTAGTTAGCCTGCTGGCAAGAATATCGTGCAAAGAGATGAATTTTTGAAGAGACGGTGCACTCGGGTGAACCGATGCGGAAATGACTACCGTCGCCACGTCGAGAAGATAGAGTTATTCCGTACGACACAAATATTCCATAACAATGTTATACGCATTGGGACGAAATTTTCGAAGCCACGCTTATGTTGGCATGAAATATTGTAACAGCAGCATCTGCGAATAGTTGCAATACAAATATCTGTAACGGTGGTGGTACTCAGGTGGAGGCCTAGGCATTAGACTTCTCCAAAGTTTGAGTTTGTACTCGCATGGGACATTACGAAGTGTCTCTCCGTTGCAAAAGTGGAAGCCTAACGATGCGGATATTCGCATACGTGCGCCGCATACATGCGTCGCGTTTAGTATCGTTTCAACTCGTGGAGTTTTTGTTTACATATTCGTGTACGATACAGGAATTTCTATTCACAAAATCATACATATATTGTCGAGTTAATACCGTGGGCGAAACGCCCATTGTCGCGATACGGGAAAATTTTGGAATACAATATCGTTTGATTTCTCTTTTCTGCTCTTCTCTCCCTTTATTCAATATTTTATTTCAGTTTTCATTTCATCGAACGAGAAAATCGTTAATGATATTATGCCGAAACTTTTTTCGATCGTTACTGATAACAAAAATTTTACGTTAAAATTATTCATTGTTTAATAATTGTATTTAGATACATTTAATATTACGATTTATGCGTTAAAAAAAATTTTCCTTTGTTACTTTATTATGGTTACTAATACGAGATTGAATTATTCATGCTTTGATATCGTGATTGCTTTGCATTTTTTAATTATTTAAATTATTAAATGTAAATATATAATATTTATAATTGTAAATTATTAATTATATTTTTCAGCTAAATTGTTTTCACAATTTTTCTTTGATTAAATCTAAGAAACAGAAGAAAAACGAGACTTCCGAACAGATTTTTATCTTCATATCTCGAATGTCAAATTTTCTGTTTTAGTGTCTCCATTATTTTATTCTCACGATGTCACCGACTTTTGCTACAAGCATGAAATTTATCTTGTGGTACAAAACGCTCCTATAACGTCACGCCTCGTTTTTTAGAAGTAACGTTATATGACTTTCTCAATTTTCCGTGTGTGTTTCACTCGTAACCCGAGTCCTGCAACGTTCAAGAGTCACCTGTTTCTCACTGAAACCAAACGTGATATGTTGAGCTCTATTATCCGAAAGATATCTGCATTATTGAAGTGCCCTAAAATTCCCGGAGGTCCAGTACTTGGCGCGTAATGTGAATCGATGCATAATGCACGAGCATGCAAACGTGCGCGAGCGCACATTGGTTCGGAGAATATCTAGGGAGGAACGCATTTGTGATCGCGTTCGTCGATGTTTGCCCTACGATAGTGTGTGCGTAGCGCAGCGTGATCAACGCTCGAACGCCTATCTCGGGAACAACGAGAACGGCCGGTCTGTGCGTGTGCGTGCGTGTGTAGTGTGTGTGCGCGCGCGCGCGCGCGCGTGTGTGTGTGTATGCGTGCCTTTGAAATAACTGGGATTCCATTGCGAAAGTGTGTGTACAACAACCTGCTCGGAGGTGGGACGAAATACGGATGAAACGAGTGGACGACGCGTGGTCGGTTCGGCAACTTGCAAACGCGGACATTCGTTCGTCGCCATCGTCGCCGTTGCCATCGTTGCCGTCGTCGTGCTTCTATAATTTAGCTTCGTCGAGAAATATATTGAAATTTTTCCATTCCTGTACGATCGCAACATTTTGTGATGCTTGCCGTTAGTAAAGAAGCGGATCAAAACAAGAAAAAAGATATCAAGTCGCGAGTATTTTAATTATTTAATATTGTTTTGCGTGAAAATTCATTTATAATGATTAAATTCCAATAATTCTTGGCAGATTAATATTATATTGGTTATCGTCACGAAAACATTGTTTTATTTGGATAATGGATTGAAGATACCAAATTTTTTATATATCAGGAATTTTATCTGACCGTATCAAGAATTATCAGATTTTTAAGGAAAATTGCGAGTTTTATAAAAATAGCAATAAATGCTTCAACTAGGATCATAAATGTTTAAGCAAATATTTTGCACCTTTTTTATTTTTTAAATTATATTTTTTAAGATGCGTTATGAAAAAATTATATATTGTCTATATTGTAATATAAAAATTATTATTGTATTATTTTGAATCGTTATAAATTCATCATCATTAAAGAATATGTAAAACTGTTTTTTATTCGAGCTTAATCGCGAGATTAAAATTTTGCATTTGGTTTTGTATAATATCTATTTTTGTAAATTTATTTCGAAACGAAACCAATTATGTTAAATCACGTATGTTTTTTTAATGACTACTTGTATTTCATATTTTCCATTTTAATAGATGCAATGTGAGGCATAAACAAATGTTATCTTCAAATATGTATAACTGCACAATATCTAAAAAATTAATTTAAATTTTTTTTATTTATTTTAATATATAATAATTGCAAACGTACACCTAAGGGACGTAACATTATTTCGATTCGGTTTTGGTAAAATTCACACTTTAACATATAATAAGCCGTCCTTGAGCATAAAAATTATATTTACATCGGGCAAAGCTTTCGCTTAAACGTATTCATCTCATAATTACAGGATAAGCTTTTAGCACAGTGAGTGAGAGAGAAGATAAAAGAGAAAGAGCGGAAATTATATTTGCATACCGTATAAAATTGATAGCAATGGCAGTATACATATACATATTTGCAATATTTCAACACGATATCTAATTTTCATTTCGCAAATACTATCAATTACCTTCAATCAGATCCGATTGTGCTGAACAATTGAATGTTAAAAGAATAATAGCGAGCGTGGAATAATACGTGCGTTTACTCTGACTTTCTGTATATAAAAACTCGACACATGATAGACGTTTACGGTAAGGGTGATTCGTGACTTTATATAAAACGTTAAACGTTAAACGTACGTACGCTTTTACAATATATTCAAGATATTCGTATTTAGCATTTAGAAAAATCCCATGTCTTCTTTGCCGCCTTTTTATGCGATGTCATTTTTATCTGACATAAATCGATCATAAACCATATTAATTTTTCATGAATCAATAATCGATATTCTAACGCTATTCGTTCGCCATAAATTTAATAACACGAAAAGAAAAGCCTTTTATCGTGCAAGATATTTTTTTTTTTTAAATTCACATGTACTTGCTAATACGAGTTTTGAAATATGACGCGATAATAAGAGTTTAAAGAGCATAAATCAATCTTAAATATTATATTTCCCTTGAATAAATCGATATTCAAACGCAATTCGTTTGTCATGCATTGAACAATACGATAGAAAAAAGCCTATCGCAAAAGACTATTTAAATTCCTAAGTACTTGCTAATAAAGTTTTTTACGAAACATAAGGTGTGACAGAAACATTTAAAATTTAGAACGACTTTGAAATATTCTGCGATCAATTTAACTTGAAAATTCAAACGACGTTGCTGTAAAGATAAGATCTTTGACAAGTCTCTAAATATGTGATAGCTGACCTACTTTCTATTGCAACTATCGAAAGACTTGTAAATAGCATGATTCCACAAAACAGATTCTACTTGATTATATATGTTGCACAATAAGAGAGCCGAGATACCGGATAATAAGTCGATTTATTTAACTATTGCGAGATATTGTCATCGACTATTATTTCGTTTTCCAAGGAAACGTGTAGTAAATAATTATGGTTTGTATTACCGACAAGAATAAATCAATTAAAAGAAATAAATCTATTTTTGATCAAAGTAGATTTTAATATTTCAGATTAAATTTATATAAGATATCCAATTCTCCAAACTACGCACTAAAATCTTTTCGGTCTTGAAACGCATTCATGGACAGAACTAGATTATTAGAGTAGTAATATCACATATTATATCCTGACTAAGGTAATATTTTTCGCAATAAATTAAATTATTTATATTTATTAATATCCTTTAAGATGTTTGTTATAATAATTTTTAAGATCTACCCTAAGCATCTTAAGAATTGTAAATAATTTATTGCGGAAATTATTATCTCAGCCAGGATATAATATGTGATATTACTACTCTAGTTCTGTTCATAATTGCGTTTCAAAACCAAAAAATATTTCTACGCGCGATATGCTAGACTTGGGTATACAAATAAATTCATTCTGTGAAATATTTTTGCATTAAGATTCGCTTTTGAACTGAAAAGAGATTTATTTCTCTTAATTGATTTCTTTCGTTTTTGTTTTCTTTATGCGTGATACTCGTACATCGATTAAAAGCACGAGATAACTTTAAGGTCCATTGCATACTGAACGCGATGAGCGATATCTAATTAAAGTTCTGATTTTTCGGATACGATGATATCTTTCATCGTGTTCATTGTGGAATGGGCTTAAAAAGGAATTTGGGATTTAAAGTGTTTAGATCTATTCAGTCGCATCTTGATGTAGCGAATCTATCAAGATATCGATTATTACGAGAGAAACTTGTTTGGCATGTCTGTTTTTATAAGATTTTCTCTCTCTCTCTCTCTCTCTCACTCTCTCGCACGTTTGACGCTGTATTCAACACATATATTCAATGCCAGCATATCGCTCATTGATAATTATGCTAAATGAAAGGATTGAAAAACAACGCGCTCACGTCCAATTAAGTGATTTTACATACGCATATGCGCTGTTGTATTACGTTATTATTAGCCGTAGCTCTTTTACTGGTTTTAACGGTAAAAAATATCGTTTTTATTTCTATTCTCTCGAAAGTCCGTTGCTGAAAGCTATTCTAAAGAAAAGAAAAAAAATACCACGTAACGAGCTTGATGTTGTTTGCGTAATTATCTAGATGTAATTATCTAGATGTATTACACACCGACTGGAATTGCCTTTGTTGTACACGATTCTTTTTCTTTGTGCAGTGATTTCGGAACTGTCGGTATGGCAAGTAATGTAGGACACGGCAATGGTGGCAGTGCTCTAGTGATTCTATTATCGACGCGCCATCGATGTCGGCTAGGTCCACTTTCAGCCAGAGAAACGACGCTGTACCTACGGCTCACGTAAGTACCTCCACGAACATTTCCGAATACCCTTCCTGCGGATGAAACCCTTTCGAACTTAATGAATCGAGCCGTTCCTTTGAAAACGTTCGTCTTGATGATCTCCTCTTATTAGAGGGAAAGGCCATCGAATTTATATAGGGTGGTGCCGAAATAATCAATAAAATGAAGAAAAGAATTAAAAATTATGATGTGATATTTTTTTGCTTACTAAAGTGATTATCAAAATGATCTATTATATAAATTCTATTAAAAGGATACTTTTTTAATGTTGACGTATCGCTTATGATTAACTAAAAATTGCTTACACCGAGAAAAATTTCTAGTTGAGAAAATGAATGCACCAGAAAATTTAGATTATATATCAATAAAAATTTCGGTTATCTCAACTAAAATTATAATAAATTCAAACAGAGGATTTTGATTTGTCTATTTTCAACCAGAATTCTAATGCAATCAGATTTTTTTTCGGTGTACGGTAATTAAGGAACTTAATGTTGAACGAGCAATTTTGAAAGAAGAGTGCGACGATAAAGTTAAATATCGTTACGCTGAAGTTTCTACTCGGCATGTCGCAGTACTTCTTGCTGCACCCATTTTTTACGAGGTCAATACTTGCCTCAAGTTCTAGACTTCGAATCAAATAATGTGAACAACGCGAAACTTCGTCGACTTCTTTATTCCGCGCACGAAGTGCAACCTCATGCATGACGTGTCACTGATGAATGCCCATAGAATAATCGCGGCTGATATTCGATTACCGGTCGGTCGTCGTAGGATCGCGTGTAAACATGCCATCCGAGCTATTTTTGCAGCGCTGTTTTAAAAGCAAACAATTTGCTTTGCGACCGCCTGCGCGCAAAAAAAAAATATCGCAGTCTGTATCCCGTAACTTTGGCGAAAAGAGGGGAAAAAAAGGAAAAAAGTCCTCTTCGGTTTTACGTAAAATATACATATGATGCTTTCTCTCATTTTTTAAATGCACTTTTATTGTCAGTTTCGAACACAGGAGTCTTGTGACTTATCCATGTAAATTATCGGTATGTTCAAAATATTCGGTCATTTTGGAACGCAAGAGTCTGTACAAGACTATCGAAATTGAATTGATTATCGAGGAACTTACGGAAGAAGCCTCCAGGAGATTTCTCAGCTCTTAAAACTCTCCATTACCAATAATGGCCAACCGATTGCCTGCGGGCAATTTTGCGGTATATCCGCTACCAAGTCTCGAAGTAAGGTTCTCTCAAGTAATACCCGTGTCTCAAAATTGTCTACAGAACGCAAAGTCTTATCACTTAATTGTGATTCCGAGAATTTTCTTGTGAAGGGAAAGACCCCTTACATTTTTCGCTTATACCCTAGAAATTGTTTTTAACAAGTTTTGCGAATTCATTTAAATTCTCGAGAAACTTGAAAATATCTGCTCTGTATATTTGGCGGTCTATCAAATAGATAAATTAATGAAGTCATAAATTCACTGTAAACTCACATAATATCGGCTTAAGGCAGAACTTCAGCGAGTACGTGAAATATGGAGATTAAGAATAAAAGACTGAAAAAAAGGAACTGGAAAATGGACGGCATATAATTCGATCGTCCAAACGGGAGTCGTAATGAGCACCTCCAAACACGCAGCCGTATACTTCGTCGTTTATGCAGGGTAAGAAAGTATGGATTATCGGCGACAGTGACGTTTATTTGTTTGTCGTCGTATTAGTTCGCTGCTTTTACACCGGGATCACAGTAATCTTCCAATTATTTCCCAATTCCAAGCGAACTCGAACCTTCCGCAGCGTCGCAGTCGCAAAAGACGGCAAATTAACGCGTTTAATGGACGCGTAAACGGAAAACATCCGCCAGCGTGATCGGGACGAGCGTGTTATCTATTATTTGCACAAAAAAAAAGCTCATTGTTTACCGCGGAATCCCTCCGATTGGAAAATACCGCGGGATATGTACCTCCAAAGTGAAACTGATTTTCTCTCTCTCTCTCTCTCTCTCTCTCTCTCTCTCTC
>Ga0157364_1000439_pt1 | contig 27850 bp, 13 predicted proteins | sample AttsexASBM2_FD_111476 | JGI IMG/M metagenome (GOLD analysis project Ga0157364, IMG submission 111476) | Fungus gardens microbial communities from leaf cutter ant in Ribeirão Preto, State of São Paulo, Brazil - Atta sexdens ASBM2 | ecosystem: Host-associated > Fungi > Mycelium > Unclassified ... | reverse complement strand
TCTCTCTCTCTCTCTCTCTCTCTCTCTTTCTCCGCCTTCTCTTCTTACATCGGGCACAGACGCTCGGACTCGCGAATACTTCTTGATCATTGCTTGGCTTGCCCTTTCTTACCATTGTAAGATGTGTTTTTATCTATCCACTTTGAAGGTTACTTGTTTCTTTCCGATTGACCGAGAAGAAAAGAGACGTGCATTAAGCTAATCTGTTCGTGATCCACCGTTGCTCCCGAGTTTCAGAGTGACCGAAATTCTGCACTTTCAAGTGTTTGATTAATCCTTCGTAGTCGATAGCCTTCTTTATGATGATAAGCGAGTTTTACGGAGAAGTGCTTCAGTACGATACTCTCTTATCTTCTTACGCTTTTTGTAGAACATAATTATAACTGTATATAGCTGCTCTTATTGCGAAGCGACAGTATATTCTCATGAATCATTCAAAAGCAAAAAATTATCAGGCAAAAACTTTGAATATCTAATAATGCTGTCAACATTGTAACTCACGCAGCTGCATATTAATATAAAAAATGACAGCACAAAACATATTAACTAAGATATCATTAAACATTGTATTATATTTTTTTCATGTTATTTTCTTCGTCATATTCCTTTTTATGTCATATATAAACAAAATTACGTAAAATTTTGCCATTCACTTTCGCACGAATCTGAAGTGTAATCCAACAATTGAAGTATAATCGAACCGCAAGATTATCGGTTAGCACGAATCTCTCATGAGGAAAAATGCGCGTCCTTGCGCATGCATACATGTAGTATGTACAGGTGAGGAAGCACGCAGAACCTCCGGCACGCGTGCACGTAACTCGCTCCTCGACGAGGCGCCTGCCGGCCGTAATTTCAGCTAACCTCGAAGCCTGACCCCGCGCACATGGGCCGAGTGTGTCACGTCAGCCCAGAATACTGCAATAATTGCGGCATCGCGAGCGAGCGAGCGGGTCGAACATCGGAGCACCGAGCACGGAAAGAAAGGGAAGAGAAAAGAGATGATCAGGAGCAGACGAGGCGAAGAGAGGAAGAAGGGATAGAGGCCATGTGGCGAACAGTAGTTGCACGTTAAGATGTACGGAGAGAAAGAGAATGAGAGAAAAAGAGAGGAAGACAGAGAGGGGGAGAGAGAGAGAGAGAGAGAGAGAGTCGACCCCGGAGTCATCCACCCCTGAAGGAGAGAAACTGGCGGTAGCTATTGCTGCTGCCTGCCTCTGCCTGTCCGCGGTCGGCGCGGGGTTAATCGTTGCGACTTTGTAGATGAGATTGGATCGGGCATTAAACGGTGGACGCCAAGACCATCCCGCCGCTTCAAATTTAATTTGACCCCCGCGACTTCTCGAATTAATAATCCCGCGCTTGGATTCTTACTTTAGAGCTGTTGTCGAGGATGATTAGAAATTATCGTTTATGCGCGACTACGTTTATTGTCCACTTCGTGGTTACATGTTCACGCTGCATCCGGTAGGAGAGCAATATTCGACTAATTCTACGAACATACTGACATTTACAACAGCAGTTAGTAGTAGACAGCTAATGAAAAAAGTTCATTTTAATCAAATAAAGATTTTTTAAATCATGCACAATTATATATAATTAAATTTTTTCAATCATTATTTAAAAAAATTTTTTTAATATGTACTTTAATTGACAATGTTACAACTTTGTAATTTTTAATATTCATATATATCCTTCATTCTAAATTTTCTTTTCTCGTTTATTTTTCCTTTTTATAAATGTAATTTTTTTGCAAGAATAAACCTTGCGCCATTGCAGTGATGCAGACACGTTTAAACACGTTATGATACTCGAGGGAGGAAGGGAGGGAAGAAGGTAACAGAGGGGAACTTCGTGGTAAACCCTAAGCCTCAAAGTCCGCAGGAGGGAAACGCCGCGCATAGTTGAGGGACAACAACGGGAGGAGAGGTAGGGTTCGAGCACAACGCGTGCACGTTCTGGGCGGGGTAGGAGAATGATCCTGGCAAGGGCCAGGAGTCATCGAGTGACACACGCACGACTGCCACGCTTCGTGGTCACGGTCAAAGCGCACGCGAAACATCGTCGACGAATGAAGAAGGACACGCTTCGATTACTCCTGTAAGCGGAGCATCTCTTGCACGGCTGGCGGATCACGAGGATCCCGCGACGGGGTTTTTTCGATCCCGATCGAGGACCTCGCCGGATTAGGTTTTGCTGTATAGCTGAAATAAAATCACTACTAGATTTGTTGCAAAAATGTAAGGCTATTGCGACATGATGAGATTTATACACAATAACGAGATGATAATAACGAGGAGAAAATTTTAAAGCGCTATGTAATATCACAGATTATATTTTAATCAGTTAATCCTTTTAAAACACTTTTAAAACATATATAAATTTAACTTTTAAAGAAAAACGGAAAAGCCAATAATGGTGTTAAAATAATTATATTTTGAGACAAGAATACAATAAAAAATAATAAATTATAATAAATTTTAACGAAAAGCTATAAAATCTTAATTAAATCTTATGTCAAAAGTATATTTTCATTTTTAATATAGACATATATGTAAATATTATCGCAAAAATTGATAATGTTATTGTATATGGACAACATACTTTAGCTGAGAATCAATTCAAATTATCTTTAGCATCCTTCAAAGCTGATGGCGCCAGTGATCCTAATGCGATTATAATTAAGACCATTTGCTCATCTTGGATCACGAATCTAAAGATCCGGAAAGGGTCATTGCCTTTTCGTCTGGCGAACTCCAATCGACGGCGTCTCCGGAATTTTCTAGAAGTTACTGATTCCATATCTGCTAGGATAATCTCATTACCACGATCAGTAACATGATAGCTATTCCGATCTAAAACCGTATATGCTTCTTTTTTGTTTCGTAATGGCAAAGCATGTATACAATAATAGTATACGAAATCCAGGATGCACTACGAGGTTCAACAGCTGCTATAGTAGGCGCGATATAATGAATGTTATGAGCGGAACAATGTTACTCACCACTCGATGACAAATACAGGTATTATTTGCCTAGTAATGTCAAGTAATTATGAGGAGGAGAAATAGTTGGAGACACGTCATCGTGAAGTCTATTATGGCGAGTGGCACGTATTTCTACTCGACGCTCCCGCCTCGTAAGAATTTAATTATTTCTGCAATCGTTGCAGCTTTTGTTTAATTAGGATTCACTCAAGGTCAAGCGAACACCTGGATAAACCATCGTCGAGACTATGAAAGAAACGAAAAAAAGGAAGAAGCTTGTTTCTTTATCGAGTGTAATAACATTTCTTTTCGTATCTTGAGACTTTTAGGATTTATGAGGTGGCTGAACAAACATTCATTAAGGGTGTTAAGCCCGTGAAATCAAAATTAAGCAAGACAAATGAAATTATCTTTCGTATTTCTTGTCGTCGTATAACTCTTCTTACTTAAATTTCTCGTCGAATTTATTGAAATGTACGATTTCTCGCGAGGGCATTGACCACAGCATGAAATACATTATATTAATTTTGATCATATGTTTGTGAATGTTGATTATGTCCTTTCGCAGAGGAAGACGCGGATATGATTCGTGCACGCCCAATACCTTTGTTAGGCCCTTTTTCAATCCTTTCATCGACCCTTCCTTGGTCGTACCTAAACCAGAACAAAGGTATTGCTTTGCTTCAAAGGTAGCGAAGATTCTTTGAAGTATCATTCCTTCTGTTCTTTCGAAAAAGGGAAAAAGCGAAACTCAGGAGATATTTAGTATTTTATTCCCAGGAGAAATAATATAAATGATGCTGATGATAGCAGACGAACTTAGCAGACGCGCGCCACGCTCCGTCAGCGGTTCTCAACGATGTTTTCGCTCAGAATCTATTGCGCAAAATTATTATAAAGATAAAATCTAAAGATAACATCAAGAATGACTGGAAATCTATAATCATCTGTAAAATAATATAATAAAATAAAAAAAAAATTAACAAGATGATTTTTAAAAGATTTTGAAAGAATTCTTAAAACGATATTTTTTTAAGACAAATATATACATTTTATCTCCACAAAAAAAATCCAAATTTGTAAATAGGTGCTTATATAAGAATAATCATTTTAATAACTTTCATGTTGAGTCTGAATAAGAATTGTAGTAATTCTCATTTCTCTAATCTGCAATCTATATCTATGATTATCTGCTGGACTGCGTTCTTTCCTCGCAAGTAGTAGTCGCGTATTCGCCGAAGTTTTACACAACTCGTCGTTCTGCACAAAGAAAAAAGGTAAGCGGAGAAAAAAGCAGAAGAGAGAAAAAAAAGAGAAAAAGAGAGAACCCCTCATTAGCAAGGTTGCTCGCGGGAGCCACTGACGTTCGCGTTTCATAACACGGTGCAACCCATGCATGCATGCATGCACGTGCAACGTGCAACCACGATGGGATCCTTCGCGTGGCTCCTCTCGCGGGGTGACGTACGCCCACCGACAACGATGAGTCTTATGTACGCGCACGATGTAAAAGGGAGCATCAAATTATCCAGGAAGCGAGTAAACCTGTGACAAGAACCTATGCTCACGCGTAAAGAACGTCTTTACCTGAGCGCGGGCCACGCTACCGTCCACAAAAGGAAGAAGAGGAGAGGGGAGAGGGGGAGGGGGCTTTTACCGGGGTTTGACCGACGTGTATTGCCGTAATTTTCACCGCGCGCGCAAGGGGAACGGTCGGGGCCCCATCTTGTCGTGGGGTAAGGGCGTCCCTCGAACAGTGCTCACTATTACAACGTCTCTATTACAAGGTATAATCAAAAAAAATCGCGATGTTCAGTGCGGTGGCTGAACTTCTTTGCGCGACTCCTCTTTTCTGCTCGTCTGCCGTTTCTCTTGTTCACTATCTGTTTCGAATTGTGCTGTCTCTCGCATTTCTTTAACGAACTTTGAATAGTTAATATCTAATAACAATTTGTTGTCTAATAACAATTGTTTAGTATCGAATATCGTGTGTATTCGAGAGATATAGAATACCTTTGACCGAAAGTAAGATTATTTATGTCACTTGTGTAAATTACATCAGGTGTAAATTGCATCAGGTACGTAAAATAAATAAAATTAATCCTCCGCTGGCAACATAAAATTTTAATTCCTTCGTTAGCAATAGGGATTTTCACGAAACAGAGCGAATTTTTTTACTGGATTATATAAAAATTTTAAATTCTGGTTCACTTGTCAAAGCTTTGACAACGAGTTTTTATCGTCATAGAAGTCGGATTGCATTTTATTTGTTTTTTACCGATTCAAATTTATCTATCAGAGAATTTACAATAAAAATATCGTTGATGACTTAAAGATCCCATGTTACGGAGGGTTAATGAATCAATAAAACCATTTATTATTCTAAATTCTAAACAAAGTGTTGACAATTTTAATAAATAAATAATTTCTAAAATGCTTGAGGATTCCCTCAATATAAGTTTATATACACTATATAGTATACTAGGAGAAACCGAGTAAAAAAATACAAATCTTTGGAGAGAAGGAAACGAATGAGCGTTCCGGTTTGACTTCGGTCATTGTCTCCGGCTAAAATGTCCTCTTACCAGTCAGACATCTGCTACTTTTCGCTGTTGTCTTCAGAATCGTGCAATACAGAGACATTCATGATACGAAATATAAAAGCGGGACAAGTGTCGGTCTAAATAATTTATCACCTTTAAAACATAAGGCTCCTCCGCTCGACGCGTTTCGAGCACAGTCTGTAATCCGCGTGAACGCTTGGCACAAAATTGCATGAGACAAAACTCGTTCCGCGATGACCGGTTCTAATTTATCTACGCCCAATCAATTTTATGTACTGTGACCGTGTCCTCAGATCCTGTCATCATCCCCTACCGCGCGAGGTCTGTAATTGGAAAATACGGACTTATATCGCGAAATTATATCCTTAATATGGAAGAATAAAGAATAGGGGTGCTCTCCCGCTGAACGTTTGTAGCGTTTTTTTACGATATATTATCAGAACGATAGAGACCATCGTACTGAAAGAAATAATGACATTGTTCTGTTTTTTTTTCTTTTTTCTTTTATATTATCCCGGCGAACGATAAGTATCCGTTTCGTCTCTCGAGGGAACGATATTTCCTAGCGATTTACTGTTGCATCTGTACGGGGTGTCCAGCGGTTTGCGACAAGATGACTGCAATGCGTTAGATAAATTCTCGCGTCTGTACTGTTTGTAAAAATAACCGAAGATAAGTATCGAAGTCGTAAATCAAATCTTTTTTTGATATCGTTTGATAGGGTCGATCGAGGCTGCGTATATTTTAATGTCATTTTGATCACGACTGTTCAGTAAAGTTGTATCTATGGCTACAAAATACGGACAAAGCAATTCATCAATGTAGCGAAGCTCTCACTACTGATTGTGCCAGAATCATTGTCGCACAAGCGCGATTGCCTGTGCAGCCTGTGATGGGGTGTCAGCCGTGCGGAGCCCTTAGGGGAGTTCGCGCCCTACCGCAGAATAATATAATATTCAATTTGTATGTAATGAATATAAATTAACGAGGCAGCTTACTGATTTGTCTGTGGCATGAAGGTTAGTTCGCGAAATAAAAGGGTTGGCGCGCGATATATATTAGAAATTACTAAACGGACTAAAAGCAATTATAATTGTATAAAGAGTTGTGCTCGTTATATCATGAATTACAACGTATTTTATATGAATTATAACGTATTATAATGTCGTTGGTAAGTTTTAAAAGAGTACTTTTGTATTTTCATATTCCTCAATTTTATAGAAAAAAATGTAAGGCTTAGACTTATTAAAAATATTAAGAGCACGATGAAATAATACTTGTTGCATAATCTGTGCTATCGGTTGCGATGCATACGCACACTAATTATCGTCTAGTGATAGCTTCGCACAACCGATGAAGAATAGAGTATAATGTGCCATTGTAATGTTAATTAGTACTTGGTAGTAGCTACGTAACAGAACCAAAGTTACCAGCACGTGCGAGTATCCATATAGCATGACCTGTATTGTCGGAATCGAAACCACCGATTCAATGCACCGAAGGCGTTATCTTGTGGCATTTGTTTTGCTTGTACTACGTCGGACTATGCTCCTGTAAGTTAAACGTTCTAGCATCCACTTGTCGATATCGCACTTTCGCAAGAGCATGCCGCATTAATTGCTGCCTCTGCGAACATGTATTATCTCCGATATATTTATGCGTATGAAGAGGAGATTACGCCGTCACTGCTTATCGCTATAAATCAACCATTCATCTTTATTATTCGATATCTTCATATGCAAAATTGTGCAGAAGAATACAATTGTGCTGCCGCACGCGTAAGGAAAAATTAAAACTGTAAAAACTTATAATATTATGGATTCGATCATTATCTTAATGATATCTAATACTGTAATATAAATAATATAAATAATAGATATGGAATTAAAACATTAAATATAAAAAAAACTTAGCTCTATAATTATAATTATATTGATCATCATAAAAAAAATATTCCCGCGATAATTTTATATTAAAACTTGTCCAATCTTATTTCCATAATTATAAACATTTGATATGAGAATGAAAGGGAGAGAAAGAATGATAGAAAGAGAGTGAAATCACCACATAATCGGAAAAGGTCGAAAATAACAATGGGTCGATACGTATTAATTAAACCTTACACCTACACTCTCGACTTCCTGCCGCAAATACTCGGGGATTATCCGAGCGTGAAGAGCGATCAGTCACTATCTGCCATACGCGTTGGCAATCTCCCGCAGCCGAATTGGAGCTTTCGAGCACGCTCGATCCGTCCGCATGACACATTCGTAGCGATCCCCAATCCGCGACACCCCTTCCTCTTTCACGCTAGTATTTATATTTGGAGCCGTATGATGCGTTTACCCACCCTTCGAAAAACCACCGCCGCCGCTGCCACCATCGCCGCCAACCCGTTGCAGTCCGGAATTAGCGACTCTCCCTCTCGCTTCCTCCCGACAGTTGCATTTAATTTTCCTGTGTGCGCGTCGTCGAACAATCCTTTCTCCCCATATGCACGTCAATTCGTGCGTTGACCACGTGCCACTAGAAAATTCCTTCGTACGTGCCGACATTATACTTTCACTCCCTACGGATCGTCGTGGGGTGTCGTACGTCATATGGCGTGCACTTTACGAATTGCATCCCGCAGTCTGCTCTGTACGGTCGGAGCACATGACGAAGTCGTCACGATAAGCGCGCCTGATGACGAAATTACGCTAAAGTCCACTATTAGATACCCGGCGAGGGGTAATATGCAGTATCCTTCAACCTGCAATTTTTTAAATTCCGAATAGCTAATACTTGATATACGGTCATTAATTATGGGGAAAATTAGAGGCAATTCCGGAGGCAGGGAGAGCGCACATTTGCTTTTTTCCTTTCTCGAAAATAGGAGGAGTAATATTATTGATATAGATATGAAAATGCGAAAAATGTAGGTTGTCGTAATATACAGTTTCAGAGAATTGCGGATAGCTTACCTTAAACAGCTGACATCGCTCTGGTGATACACGATTGTTAGACCAACTTATTTTTGCACGACTAAAATAAATAAAAAAAGTAGGTCAAATGTAGGTCAAATGTACATTTATCATAGATCTTTATCAACTTTCCTCTAAAATTTTATACTCCCAGTATGCATAAGCTGTCGAATTATAATATAGTATAATTAAAAAAAAGTATAACAACGTTTGTTCTGATCGAAACAAATAATACATCTTTTCGCATTAAATGAGTAATGAGAAACTGTCTAATGAATGCAGTACGCGGTATTATTACGTGGTTAAAAGGGACAATAAATTATGCATTGGCTTTGAGGCGACTATCTAGTAATTACCATTATATTGGCAAGATCTGTCATTAACTATATGTGGAAGCAAATTTAAATGGGTCTAAGTAGCTCTCTGCATTGTGCTGAAATTAACATTCTCATTTCTAAAGCTACCTCGTTTGCAATGTCATTTATTAACACTACGAAATCATAGGAAAGATAATTTCATATATAGTGTGTGCATATACATAGTGTGTATTTAATAGGTAACTACGTGAAAAATTATTAATTTAAATATACCAGGGGAAACAATAGGATACAATAGAACGTTCTATCTTACGAGGTTACTACGTTGGAGATTTGTGCCCTTTCCTTTGTAATAAACTAGCGAAATGTAAAAGTAGAAAGTAGGCTATTCGCACAATCAAACGCTGTTCCTTGGTACTATGATCACTGCGATGCTTGCTATTGGCAGAGAGAAAAAGTGATCCTTTATATAAATTGGTTTGCTAGAGAAGTCATTCGAGCTTGAAATTGCTCGAAATTATTAGCATCATTGTAAAGTAAGCTGTTTCCACAGTTACAATTGGAGCAAAACCCACTATTATACTTCCTCGCGTTAATTTTTTTATTTCATCTGCCGTTTTTCATACTTTAATGTAAAAATAAAAGTGTACTAACTTTACGAAGGTGGGTATTTATATCCATGATAAAACTGAAGAGAAAAGAGGAGTCATCTAAGGAAATTACGTATTTCAAACGAAAAGAAAAATCTTTGAGCAATTGCGAACAAATGTACTATTTTCTACGAACAGATAAGTGCGTGCCGCGAGATTTTCCGAAGCATCGTAGGGGTTCACATCTGCGTATAAATCGGTACGAAGGAAAGTATATGGAAGAAGGAGAATAAAGAGAAATGGATGTAGATGGCAGTCACCGTCGAGGTGGCAACAAAGGGGAGCTTTTTATGTATCGACACTGGGAGATTTAAGACAAAAGCTTCTATCTCCGTCTTTCTCTTTCTCCGATCGAAGTAACATCTCATATCATGTGCTCCTAACGTGCCTCCTGGTACCGAGATCTTAATTTGCATGAGCGCCCGCCTGAGATAATGCGTCGCGCAATAAAAGTCCGTAAATCCTTCAGTCATCAGACACGCAGAACGAAAAGGAGGGTTTGACAAGATCCGGAACGACAGGATTCACACGAGGGGATCGGAGGGGAACGGTCGCGATAGCATCCCCTTGTATTACCCGTTATTTAAATTAGACCAATAAACCTAACCGGCAGCCTACTCCCGCGCTTTGAGAACCGCAGCATTCGGCCGATCTGGAACAGACGAGCCCGTCGAAGGCCCGATTTCCGAGGAAATGGCATCCTCACTCGTTCCCTCCGCGCGATTTGCCCGCTGCCCCACAGCCCGGATAAGTCCTATCCTTGCCGGTAATTGCGCCTATATCCTGCGCCGTGTCTGGTCGATGTAGCTTCGGTCGGCGGAGGCGTTCAACGATCGCGATAAACGCCCTTCGGCTGAGGAAATGGATCATGATCGCCGCGACGATAACCGCGACTCCGGGGGTGGTTCAGAGAACAAATATATTTTTACGGAACACTCTCACTCTCTCCTCGCTGATATTCGAGTAACAGTGGACGCATGTGTTACATGCGAGCTGAGATTATATTGTTTACTATTTAGTGAATACTTGTTTTCAAATGTAATTTATATCAAAAAGGAATGATTACTTTATCTCTTTGTTATTCCTTTATTATCATTGACAATTTTAACATTGTACTGAATAAAACTATAACATAAAATCTCGCGTTACAAGGCTCATCTCTTTCAACCATTTCCATCGGGGCTACTTACTGTTCCCGTTCGAGATCGCGATTGTAACTCACGTCTGGCTGTACAAAGGCAAACAGCCCGTGCAACAGCGCGCATAAACGGCTGTAACTTCGCTGTAACCCTAGTAACCCCATAAGGTACAAGCGATCTTCTCCTTCACGGTTTACACGTGCTCTCGTGTAGAGTAACGCCTCCTGGCTCATTGCCCGTTCGTTTTACAGCCACCACCGATATAGAAGAGTGTTTAAATCCACACAGCCGCTACACTAAACGAAATTGGATGACTTGAGACTCCCTCTTGCCATTCGTAAGATAGTTTAAGAATAGCTAATTGTACGATCGCGTGCGCACGTTTAACAAAGAACTTTTCGTGATGGGCTGTTTTCGAAAAAATTATTCTCTTTCGTGATTCTTTCTTTTTTATCACTTTCAAATCGTATACATTAGGAAAAAAAAGAAAGAAAAAAATATTTTTTACTTAAATTATTACATTAATTTACATTAATTTACATTAATTATACATTAATTCTATCATTCATTAATTCAAACATTCCTAACTTTATATCAATGAAGTTTCAAATTAATTATAATTTTAAAAATTAATTTCACATTTAACGGCATGACTCATATCGATTCTGAAGAAAGTGTACGTCCAGCCAGTACGTCCATACAAAAGAAAGGAAAATATCGGTCAACTTCTTCGAACTTGTTCAAAAGTCCTAAAAATTCTACAGTTTTTTCGGATGCCATTGTATCGCGCTTTACTGTGGATAGTTTTACAAAGTTTGTTGCGTTTGCCGAATTCGCAGAAGCAACATGGACAGTACCGTTCGCTCATTGGCGTAATGTTTACGACGAACGGGCCACGTAGCCCGTTATAAACGCATTATAAGTGACCGAGAGCAGGGCTCGCAGGCCTGTGATTCAAGGTAATGCGAAGAAGTTGCATAGAAAGGATCCGATGCTTGTGGCTAACCGTTTATTGTTCGTTTTTATAGGCAGCGGAATGGCCAGGCATTATCGTTCGAGAATGTAATAATTTGCACAAAAAAATCTTTACTCCTTTGTCGTTGTAAGAGAAACTATTCGCGGAACTTTTGCGAGTCGCTTACTTATTCAAACTTGTATAATCATAATCCAATTTCTGTTCTTAAGTACACGATCGAATGATCGTCGACGTGCGCCGTTATTGCACGGACGAAACGGTGTATAATAGAGCAATTATCTGTTGGTATCGTAGCATATTTAACGAAGAGCCATGCCCTTTTTAATCGCGGGTGGAAAAATTGAAATTTCTGCGGCGATCTCCAGCATTCGCGATTCCGCAACGAGATCCCGGCTAACCAAACTTTAGCGGCCCTACCACCGTTGTAATTATCTATGAAATTCCATTTACCGTCGATGTAACGCAGTTGGTTATCTCTTTGCGTATACCGAACCAGCGGACCGACCGAAACGCAAAGTAACAAACTTATTGCTGCGTTATGTTATCCGTGTAACAAGATCCGCGAACAATTTCACCATGCGGTAAGGTATACGTACGTGAACGATCGGCGGCGTTCGCCACTCGAAAGCGCACGCTCATTAACTATTACCTAACTCGATTCCCGTTTCATCATCATCGCGTGGGGGTAACGCAGTAATTTTCTAAAATAATTTTATCGGCCGTCGCCAGTGTGCATACTCTTTCCAAAATGCCGGAGGCGCCTCATTTGCGCTGCATCGCATGCATCGATTTCGGAAAGCGAAAGAGAGAGAGAGAGAGAGAGAGAGAGAGAAGGGGGAGAGGAGAGAGGAAGAGACCCTGGCAGGGTCATTTAATTGATCGACTATCGAGCCGGTCATCTCACTGATGACTGTAATGATCGTCCCTGCTGGACCTACCTCTCGCTATATCGGCAGCTCGGTATTTTCATTATCACGGGCGTGTCTACACACGGAAACGAGCGGGCACCTGAGTGATGACGCGCGACGATGTACCCTCCCGTTGTTCGCCCGCGCGCGCGCGCGCTCGTCCGCTTTCATCCCCCGCTCATTTGCATATTTCGAGCGGACCATCAACAATGGCCGACCGCACTGAACGGCCTCGCCTGGTCAATAGATTAGCCTGATTAGCTTTATTAATTTAAATCGAGCGCGCGATAACCACCTCGGAGGGGGGGGACAACGGCTGCAATGTCGCGACCGGTTACACGTGGAGTTGTATTTTCGGCGTAACGAGGCATGGATGTGATAAGACATGACAAGTGGGATCAATGCATTAATGCATTTCTTGATGGATTGAATCTTTGTAACATATTTATAATGTCTGTCACATTTTGACAATTTATAAACCGAAAATTATATAACATCATTTTAACTTAGATAGTTTTCAAAATTTAATATCATTCATAAAGCTTAATTGCGATTACAATTAGTACACGTTTTTTATTCTTTCCATTTTCTATCTTACCGTAATAACGTGGTAACAAAGGAAAAGGATGATCGTTAAACTTTCCTGAGAAAATTTACTTTAACTGATTAAAGCTAATGTGGCTTTTCTAAAAATCCGTCGGCAAACATTAGAGAGCATTAGTGCCGGTCGGTAGAAACTATAAGGTACACTGGTACAGTATTAGATACTTTTATCCTAAGTACGTCGTATAAGAGGACGATGAGTCGCACCGGTAAAAAGACACGCCGCCACTAGGTCTGTCGTACGAATGCAATACAATGCTGTTTGCGTTTCGCCTATTTTCCTTTGTTATTACCGACGCCGGCACTCAGCTACGTAAATATTTAGCCGGTAGTGACGTGCGCCCGGCAGCCTGGCCGAATATTTTTGTTTAACGATTGCGCATTTTGTTTACTTGCATCAGCGTGAATTTTCGTCCGGTTTCACGACGCGGAAGCATCGGTTATCGCGGTTTTTACAAAATCGCGAATGCTCGGCGATTTCGCGCGGAATCGTTTCATGCGGAACAAAATTCTTTTTTCCACCGCATTTCGGATTTGCGATCGGCCGGTCGTTCATTGATACGTTAGCATGAACGATTGCTATATTTTGATGTGAAGTCGATCATAAATTTCTATTATTCTTGTTTTTTACCTCTTTTTTTTATATCTATCTTGTTTTTATATCCTATTGTTTTATTCTATTTAACATTGACGTAATAGAATAGATTAGATCTGTTCAAAATTTATTCCGCAGATTAAACGTTTTTCTCTTTTCATAATTTCGTTGAGATAAACAAGAAACAAAAAGAACATACGATAGCTCTGCTTAGAGATTCTCAAGTAAGTATCTGGACTCGAGACAGACATGGCGCCATATTTGACTCTTTATTGTAGAATATAATAGACTTTCATAAGCTTTACATGGTCCGTCCTCTGCAATGCCGTCTCATAAAAAAAGTATTTAGATTACTTGATGATCTCTATTAGCTTTATCTAGTAATTGACTGCTTCAGAATCTCCTATTGTTTTTGTTTTTTATCTTGTTTTATGTTGTCTTGTTTAACGAGATGAGATAGGAGTATTTAAGTTTATAGAATTAAAATTTTTGTGTACTCAGATATATATTGACCTTTTGTTTTCTTTATCTTACTTTAGAGTTATTCTGTATATATTATTTATGCCTTTATCGCTTTATACGCATTGCATACTTATTATTTACATAAAAAGTAAATCAATGCTCAGTAAATTAGAATAATCCGTTAAGGGCTCAGAGCAAAAGCAAGATGTACTTCGCTATTGTTTTAAATTACAAAAAACATTATATTTATTTATTATTTACGTTTTATAGAATTTCTTGTCTAAGATATTAAAATAACATATTTGTATTGTAATCAATCGTAATTGAAATTTATCGATGGAAGCAGTGTTACACAAGTTGCACGTGATAACACTGAAGACACGCTCACCTGCGTCTATCAATCGAGACAGGTACGCGGAAGTTCATCGAGGAATAGTAAGTTAAACGACACATAGCAGTACAACACAATAATCAACATCGGCAAAACAGTCACGGATTAAATACGTGCGAAATGACTCCTGCATGGTACCTTAGGATCTATTAAAAGTTGAATGCGTTCTGTGCAATAGTTCTCATCGGAGATATTGTGACTGTTAGTAGTGGATGATAGGATCAGTTCTCACACTCGAGACCGTACATTATTTCAATCATCGACGGAACATTTGTTGACTATCATTTGTTGATGTTCACCATTCAATTTTATGCTGCTCTCTTCTCTATTTTAATATTACCTACGTATATGTATCTACCTGTATTTACGACTGTGATGAGACTCTTCAATGCGCGTTTAATATCGATAAAATTCTGGCGACGTTTTATTTTCCGCGCTGAACGCATAAAAACCACAAATAAATCCCGCTTAACGAACAATAATAGCGACCGCGCTCTGTCTTTTTTTCTTTTTGCAAAAAATTTGTTTGTGTAATTAAAATCCAACGCGTGTCCACCGAATGGAAGGGTGCACTATGCGCGCGCGCGCGCATTACATACATACGCAGTGGCAACAAAAATTATTTACTCTTCCGTTCTTTTCCATTCAATCGTGGCACGGATTATGCGCGCGCGAATAAACGATGAGAAGGCCGGATTAATTTGTCGGTGACAGCTCGCAAAATTCGAACCGATGTCCAGGTACGTTGAACCGCGCGCGTCGAATAATATCGCAGCAATCATATTACGAAAGAGGCAAATACGTCAACACAACGCGTATATACACTGAATAATGCATTGTTGGTGCAGCTAATGCATGGTCAGCTACCATACGGGTACCATCCCCGTGTAATTGGGAGCCGTGTTTGCGAATCAAAGTCATCATCGGCCGTCATCGCGGGCATGCTGATGAAAACGAGCAGACGGCGGCGGGCTCCCGTTGGACAAATACTGTTTCCGTGCACGAGGCTTAAAAGGTCGTCGAGCTTCGTCGCTCTTGGTTTACCACGAAAATCACTGCGTAGATTAAGCCTTCGGAATAAAACTGTGCCAGAACTAAATCGGTTTTTTGAGTTTCTCGTAAATGATACAACAGTATTTCTTTCTTATTGAGTAATAAAAAAAAAGGAAAGAGTATATAACATCAAGAAACGTTCACTTCTAAAGATATATGTATCTCTATATGTATAGGCGGTGCCTTCGAGACTCATAAGAGTCATAAGCTCTAGGCAATATTTCCTTCAGCCTCCGCAATATTTTTCAAATTGTCCGACGAGACAATTCCTGCTACTGACTCTCTGTATCTTCTCTGTCATCCTTGTTATAAAGGGACCACGATTCTCTCCTATATCCGACTATACGACATTCAGGCGTGGATAGGTAGCAGGACGTACAATAATGGTCGAGCAAGTTTTATAGGTGCTGCGACCATCACCCAGCGGTCAAGTCGCATAAGAGCCAATAAGGTGGGTCACGCCTCTTCCACCAGAATTTCAGCCAAGACGAAATTACATTCCGCCAGCTCTCGCTTCGTACGCGTTCAAGATTTTCCCTTGGGCGTGCGCGTACTTGTGTGCGGAATGCGGCCCGTCTAGAGGAGAAGAGAGGATTCGTCAGACGGCGCAAAAGTCGCCCGCAATTAGCCGACACGATTTTCCCCCGATGCTGCGTCGAACGTCGTCGATGCCGGAAATTTATCTCCTCGACAAAGGGGGAAATAAGGACTCGGCCAACGGACCCTAGGAAAATTTATACGAATGCCACGAACGATTCCGTTGGAAATTGTGATTCGGGTCTAAATGAATCCTCCCGGTAGCCGAGGAGGTGAATTATCGGAGTAAAACAGTCGTTAAGCTTTTATCACCGCTGTAGCTACACTATCTATAATACCGCCGTAAACATTTACAGATTCGGAGACTCGAATAACGTGATACAAGTTATTTCGATAGATTTCTAAATTTTGAGAGTATATTTTTTTAAATTCGGAACCATTTGTTGACAATGTAATAAATATTTAATTAATTTAATTTAAATATTTAAATATTTAATTTAATTGTTGTATTTACTGATGATTTTAATAATGAGAATATTTTAAAGAAGATACTGATACACAAAGGATTGTCGAGGAAATAAAACTCTCACCGACCGAGATCAGGATTTTTTGATATCTACGCCAATGAAGCGCGTAGGCCCGGTAGCAGGTCCCCTTCCCACACCTGCGGCTCAGTCCCTGCCTGTCATTATCCCGACCTGATCTTTTGAAAGATATACTCAAACTTTCGTTATTTATCATGAGGTTAACGATCAGAATTTCTAAAGATTTCGTTTGGAAACACTTTCGTCTCATATTAGATATGAGATATTATATATGAGATCCTACTGCATATATATTTATAAAAATAAATAATTTACTTGGATTTTATGATAATTAAAGCATTTAAAAATTCGATTTTTTAAATGCATTATTATGATAAGTGCATAATTAAGCTAGAGAGATATTTTATCTCTATATTTTATTTTTGTTTCTAAATTTACTTTAATAAAAAACATTATATAATTTATATATATATATATATATATATATATATATATATACTTAGGTGTTAAAATTTAATAGTTATTAATATACAAAAAATTTAATAGTTACAAATATACAAATGTCCATGACTATACAATGTATAAAAAGTTATCATTAAATTAACGTTGGTTCGACTCTTTCTCGAAAATGTCACGAAAATAGGCTTAAATTTCTATATTTCTCTCTAAACTATTTGCTTTTTTTATTTTCTTACCGGCTTTTTTTTCGTTTCCGACGGAAAACGCATTATATTCTGTAGAACTGTAGAATCTTAGCAAGAAATCAAAAGCTCTAACTTTCTTAGCTTAAATAGGCTTTCAATTGGTTATATATAAATTTCTTTTTTTTTGCATATAATATACTTTAACAATTAATACTAAATTTTTTCTTATTAATTTTATTTTTCAAAACAATTTTTCATATATAACACAAAAGCAAAAATGTATTATTATTAAACTGACAGTTGGAATGCACATCATGCACATTAATTCGATATTCAGTTAGCCTAATTCCTTTTTTTTTCCTAAGTTAAGAAATAAAAATATTTATATTCTCTGTAGAATATATTAAATATTGCCATGTATATTTCACGTGAATTGAAAATCTTTATTAAAATCGACTTTAATTCTCATAAAGTAGTATTTGCAATGACATATTAATCTCCGAACTACATTTTCCAATTAGTCTTACTCAGAGTTAATTATCATGTGTCAACATGGTTGACTCCCGACCGAAGGGCCCAAGAAACGCCATACGAACTTATTAAACATATGCTCGCGTTTTTCCTGACCGCGCGGCGAACACCCCTCGACTTTGGAATGATAATAGCTCGTAATCCGTCTAGCCGTAGCGCACCGCGCACAATGATTGGGGTTGAGGGGTCGGGAGTCGCTTCCAAATTCACCTACGATGGGGTCGAGACCGGAGCACTCTGTATATTCTATTTGTACACATCGTGGTCCTGGAATAGAAAACACCATATGGCGTTCGCAGGTGTACTCGAAGGCGATTAGGACCCGTTCGCATGAATTTACATTAATACGCTTCGGGATTTACATCGTTTACCGGATTTATTATTTCGAGCATGATTCGGTACTTTTTGGAACAGGTAGCGTGGTCTTCTACCTGGTAGGTATCCTACAACGCAGTTCATTGTCCAAACAATCTCTATTTAATCAACAACTGTCCAAATGATTTCTAATTAGATTGAATAATAGGATTCTAGAATATATGTAGTCTAACTGAAGAAAAATGAAGATTCAAAATATATATTAATTTTCACCCTTTCTATGTAGATATTGAAGCAATTATTACAAAGAGAATCAATAATCATAAATTACAATTTCCTATTTCTATAAAAATAATTAATTGTCTTCTGCCGGCAATATTAGACTTTAAATACACGATCGATTTCTCTATTGAATTTTAATAAATAATTTAAATATATAAAGTATAAATAAAATGCAATTCAGCTTCTGTAAAGTAAAAACTTTATTGTTACAGCTTTCACAAATATGAAAGGATTTTTTCAGAGATTTTCATACAGTCCAATAATATAAAAATCTGAAGTTCAAAAATCCAGATTGTGAATGAAAATTTCACGATACTGATAAAGGATAAGAATTATTATTAAAATAAAAATCAACATATAACAGAAAACAGTATCACTTTGTGAAATGATTTTCTACTATTAATTTGTTAATTTTTAGTGGAGAATCTAAAAGTTTGACTATTTAGTTGTACATATTTGCTTCATCGCTTTTGCTTTTCAATTTAATTTTCAATGCATTACCTCCGGAAAAAAAATCCGGAAATATCCGTGTGGTCCTCTGCACGGATGACGTCACACAAATTTCAAGCTGATCAACAACACGCACGCAATGCCCACCTGTGCGCGCGTATTTTAATTTTGCGATTCTGCGGCAAGATTATCGGCACCCGATTAGGATCCTTGTGGATGCATTAACGATTTCCATTAACATAGATCTATCGTAGAGCTTGCATAACAATTGGACAGGGGACATTTGCATACATGCATACACGCGCATGAGTAACCCACAGGCACACGTGGTCGAATTCACAGCGCATGCTTTGGTCTTCTTTTCCTACGTACAGAAATCATCTGCGCGAACTGAAGAAAAATATTTTTGGAAATATTTCTCTCAGTTCAAAATTGAAAATTCTCAGAAATATAACGACGCGAAAATCTTGACCAAAAGATAAAAGAATTAGCATTAATACAATATTATAATATTGATAATATAATTCTTTCTTAAATTTGCCACACATATTGTTTTAATCGTTTTACATGTATGACAATTAATATTGATACCGGTGGAACTCTGTAAAGAAATACGTTAGTTTCGTGTCGCTAATTCACGACTACGATGGGCTGTAGGAAAAAGATTACACCATCCAAGTGTGCACACATTTACATGGCGTCGTCGGCGTAACGGGAAGACATGAGTCAGCTCAATTTGCCAATGAATTCCGTCCGGTAGGTATATGGAAACAGGTATATGGAATCGGACCGTTCGAGCATTAGTGGGTGCGTGCGGCCATTCGCGCGTGTGCGTATACGCATGTACACCTGTGCGCGAGCGTGTGTGCGAGAGTGCGATGATTGTTATTGCGTAAAGTCGTTTGAAAACGACGCGAAGTGGCAATTAAGTCGGCGAGTGTCGAGCGCCAATCCGATGCAATATTTCACCTGGACGCCTTATGACGCGATAAACAAAGTCATTATCGCGACTTGGAGCAATGACGAACATAAGGCGAGCGAAACTCATTCATCCACATATAAATGAAAGGAAGAAAAAAAGAGTAAAACAGATAAGAGTAGAATTGGGTATTAAGGGCACCTTAAGAAAACATTTTGATATATCTAGCATACTGAAGAATAAAAAAATCTTATACATATCATTTGATAGATTTGGTGATATTTTATGTATCTTAGTATCTTATGTATCTCAATTGAAATTGATTATTTTAATGCAAATGTTGAAATGATGGCGGATACTCTTATTACCCGCCCAGTGCTTATATTACTCTCTGAGGGGTAATATGAGCGTAGAAATATTTTTGTAAGAAATTATACAAAAATGAAAGATCGAAATATATATATATATATATGAAACATTTGATTGTCATACATTTAATAGCTAATATACCAAACTCTAAGGGGATCACAACTGCTAAAAAAAATATATACTAAATGTGATTGCTAATTATGGCAATACAACACACTTTATTGCTAGCATTGCTATTGTATTGTTAATATTTATTGTTATCCTATATATTGTTACCCGCGTAATATTGCCAAGTATTATTAATATATTGCTATATACTATTACGTATTGCTAGTGTATTGTTAGTACTGCTAGCATTGCCTGTTTTATTATTGTACTGTCGTAATATATTTCTAAAGAAATATACACTGACTGCTATATTGATTAATCGTCAAACTCTTTTTTTAATGTATAAGGAATAATGAAGATGCTCATACATGACCATGCATATCTATCCGAAAAACTCTCATGTCTAATAAATCAATAATGATCTCGGGTCTTTATGAAGTTACAATGGTTCAATATTGTTTACTTTATAAATAATATTAACAAGCAGAACAAAATATCTTATATCAATGTAACTTGCGAATAAATATAAAGTTAGAAGAAAAAATAAAAACGTAAGAAATGAAAAATAATATATCTACTTATTTAATACGATAAATATCCGAAGTGCAAATTTAGATCAAATTTCGCAACATATTGGAATGTCGCGAAGACAGATGCATCTTTTTACAACAGTTAACACTATTAATACTATCCATTACAAAAATATAAAGCGTGCTCATATTACCTGCAATGCTCATAATATCTACCCTATTATTTGAAAGAGTTCGAAAAACCATATTACCGCTATTATATACCTGTCCGCATATGCAAAATTTTAAACTCTTGGGAGAAAAGTATGAATTCTAGGCAAAAATGGCGGTTAGATTTCCAAGCAAAACATTTCTCTTAACAATATATGATAAGCATAATGAAATGAGATTAGAACGTCGCTATTCATGCCATTATTCATATAATCATTTTATAAAGAAAATTTCTGAAGGATTCAAGATATTATCTTTTCAAAGTTTAAGAATATAATCCTTCTAAAGAACAGAATCAAACTTTTTCTTTAAGACTATTTCAGAAAATACTGTTCGATATTCCAATATTTATAGATTCACTCTTGACGTTTCAAGTATTAATTTAACACCAATACTGACACACATTTCTCTCATAAATAGCAATGGGCAATGATTCTTCTCTTTCACGGGGATCAATGGGGGAAGGAGTCGATTCAATCTGGCTTCTTGATCGTAGGACAAATTCGACCTAAAGGGAGGATCAACTGTCACCGTTGATGAGCAAGGGCTTCGAAGGACCAAGAGGCTATGGGGTACGTTTTATATGGGAATGCGGAAAGTCTCGACATCTCGACGCCAGAAGGGAGAGGCAGGATTTTATGTCCCGTAACTCCCTCGGGAGCCCTACGTTTATGTTCTATCCTGTCATCATGATGTCCACCTACACGCTGGACAAAACAAAACACTATCCGCGAGCTCTTTTCTCTCTTTTTCTCTCCCTCTTTGCCCTCTTCCCTCACCTCGCTGTCGTAATAGGAATTCGTCCGCGACGAGGAAATGCCACGCATTTCTGCAAGGAGGAAAGTGTTCAAGCTCTGACTTCTATTCTTCTGCTTTTATATCGTCTAGGTGATGCGTCAGGATGACCCAGGAATGCCTATCGACTTGCTTCGGACAGTCGGACCTTAATTGCAGCTATACAATTTTAGCTCAAGTGGCAGTAGACAATTCTGAATTGATATGACATGCTCTTATTCGATGATACAATTGATGGTATTGTCTATACAGAAGAAACGATTTTGTTAAAAGGTAAAATTTTGCTTGATATAGATCTGAAAATATTTTGTTGGATCATCAAATAATTTTGTTGGAAACTTAAATTGATTGCTAGAATATTAAAATTTTTTGCAACATTGTTCATCATTTTTAAGTTTCTAGTAAAATTATTTTCAGACTTGTATCCAGCAAAGTCTTAAATCTTTCAGCAACTACTTCCTATGTAAAAGCTAAGAAGTAAAGTATTGTCTAGAAGATAATTTTGTGTCTATACTGTTATTTGCAGAATGTATTTTTATTGAAAGGGAAATATAATAATAAGTTGGTTTACACAAGATTTATCGCTTTTCAATTAACTTGCTTTCGGTTACACCATATTTCACCATAATTCTGTTTGAACTGTTTATATACGTACAATACCTTTCTGCTTGATGATTGTTACATTGCACCTAGTAATCTCTGAAAAATGAAATATCTGTGGATGTAAGTACAATCTCTGTGAGAAGATTTGCAGGTAGGTATTTCGAAACAGGCACTTCTGTTTCGCTTTCCTTTTATTGTTAAACATTTACTCTCTTTGTAGACATTACGTTTTCGCGTTGACAAACGTGGCTTGTATTTCTTCTGACTGCACGATTGTTATGTTTATTTATATCTGGAATATCAGTAGAACGTCATTCTGTATCATTTTATGCATTACATTTCATATCGACGTAATTGACGGTGTGCCGGCACACTTAAGTTGCACTTTTCAGAAAGCATCATTTATATTATTATAAAAATTGCCCCGATTTTATTGGAGGACTTGCAGTTGTATCCTCGACATTACAAGACATATATTTATCTTTGAAATAATACGTTACCAGCCAATTTTGCCATATACATTTTTCTACACTATATTATGATGATTCTCGATCTCTTTTTCATCTCTAGACTGTTGCATTAAAATGTATTATGACAAATAAGATAAATAAATGCGAATTACATTATTTGTTTTTGAAGAATGTAAAAACCTCACGTTTTTGTATCAATTTACGACAGATCTGTTCTTAAGGTTCGCATGTAACTAGTTGATAGATTTACTGTGACTAATCTTTCATATATCTCCATCATCCAATTACTACTTCCAGCTACTTCAGCATTATTGTCAGTACGTCGAAAATGGCACGCGATTAATCTCAATCGCTACTGCGAGTCGAATTTCCGTATTACAAACTCCGCATTGACACGCAGCGCTATGGTTACTTTACAACCAAAGACCTTTTTTTTATTCAACAGTTCCTCGTACCTATATCCATCGTGCAATCGGCAATTCCATTATCCTGTGTATTTTTTCGTTCGCGCAAAAAAGTGAAACTGTTTGGAAATCACAGAAATCGCTGCCGGAGAATTATATCATGTACGATTTCTGTCGGATCGCGTGAGTGGCGCGACGGGCAGTGAAATTCACCGCGAAATAAAATGACCGGAGAAATGCAGAAATCATGGCAATAATCTTCGTTGCCTGCAATGCTACGCGTGATAACTACAAGGTGTGGGATGCAACAATCATTATCGAGATAACTCGAGCTAAGGCGTATCTCATGCGCGGGATTTTATGTCTCATTTCGTTCGTAGCGAGGAGTTCTCATTGTTGATATGTGCGCGTACATTTTTTCCCATCACGGGGTCGAACGCATCGGATTTCCGCAAGTTTTAATTCCCGCTTAAGCGTTAGCAAGCAACACACCGCTTCGCATCCTCTTGGCACGGGCTTTTGTTTAAAATTTAAGAGGCTTCCCCGTGCAAAATACCACTCTCTACGCCAGATTTCATGGCAATCTCCAAAACTATAACGCTTTATCGTTTATAACCGACGTACTACGCGCTTAAAATATGCAATATAGCTGCGAGAAATACAGAGAAACATATAAATCTATAAGTTTATAGACAAGTTATAGAATAAATAAATGAAAAATGTATTATTTTGAAACCAAAAATATTGCAAATTAGCGATACAACGAATGGTTCGTCGTCCATATAAATCAGCTCGTATCAAACGTAGTTGCAACATTGCGTTCGTCCCGTCGTCGCAAATTGCGTCCAACGTTGGATTAAATGCAAATTTCGGCCGCAATTGGTTCGGTCACGAATTACAAATCGCGTATTACGATTCCCGATGTGTTATTCGACCGTAATTATATCACGTCGGCGTTGTTAACATCGCGCCCGACCGTCCCGGTTACGCGCCGACCTCGACCGGTCAAAATGCGTTTCATCGCGCGCGAGTAGAAAAAAATGTAGGATCATGAAACTGTCGCAGACATAATTTAATCCCCGTTCGGCGGGCGAAGCACTCCACCAAACGACGAAAATCACGCTGCCAACAGCAAGTCAACGTCACACCGATGTTAAAGTAACGGTGACCTGCCTTATAACTCGGCCGGTGCATTATGCCGCCACACATCACAGCTATAATTTATTTCGTATTGCGGTCCTCGTCCGTATCGAACTGCCCGTCGATCCCGCCGGCTGGCTGCCCCGAGTTCGACGGAAACGCGCTGCGACGCAGTTTTATGATCGACGGGGTCGGACGAGAGGTGTGTCATTCGGACTACAGTCGACAGCAAATGCATTCGGGATAATGCAACGGCTGCTCGCAAAATCAGTTAGGAATTCAGAGTGTGCAAAGCGTGAACCTTCACGAGTCTGACATCGAGATTTCTCGAAGAAATATACGAAAATACATAATTCTATTTTTATTTTAAATAACAAAAGCTGGTTGTGTCATCGATAATATGTATTTTTAATCTTCTAAAATTAAGATTGGATTGGCAACCCCCTTCGCCGCGTGAAAGCGTTTTGTATTTTGCTGCAATTGTCTAAAGTCAATTAGTAAACTTTATTTATTATTTTTCTATCTATAAATAAACAAAGATAGAATGTAATTTACTTTTTTTGCTCATTTTGTATATTAATTGGATAAAAAAAGGCTGAATGCAGCTTAATATTAAGTATTAGAATTAAGTATTTTAGCTTTTCTGTTTTTTTTATATATATATATAATTAACTGTAAATGATTTAGTATAATTGAATCAATCAGTTATTCTCAAAGCATTTTTAATTTATTTCTTACGCTTTTCAATTACTAGATTCAATGAGTTGTAATGAGATTCGATGAGTTGACTGCAATCTTAATTAATTGATGATATTATTTGTTCAATTTAATTTACTTTTACATAAAAATCTTTACTTCTGTATATCACGCATAGCTTTGTTATACTAGCATATGTCCACAACTAGGAGTGACGAGATAATTTAGACGGAACCTTATGTCATCGCACTTTTATACGCACGAAATGATGTTGTTAGAGAGTAATGTCCTCTACACAATGTGTACTGTGCGCCGTATTTTACCGTAATAAACTCACATCCGGCAATCGTGACGGAATCCGGGGCGAGATTTGGCTAAAAGGAGAGCGCGATTCACATACGATCCGTCTAGCACCTGCGATGATCGCCGATGCATGTCGCCCTAAAATTCGTCTCTCACCTCCTCAGTCATAAAATTGAAGAGTTATTAGTACGTTAACGAGCGGTGCGGCTCTCCCCATTTATTTCCGATCTACTCGTCGAAGAGAATAACGGACGGATCGCTTCGCGTCATGCATTGTTCGAAAAACGGTGCGAAATTGAATTTTGAGAGAAATATACAGACTGGGAATATACGGCCGGGCATTGTGTCCGGCGATTGTAAGAGACGGACTGCGATGTTGACAGTTCCATGATTCTCGCAATATTCACAAATGGGAAAGTTAATGGGAAAGTTAATTAGGATCGTAATTATCAGTCCTGGTAAAAGTACTTTAAATATATTAAACACATTTATGTCGCAACAACAAAGTTAATTTTCTTTTTTAATTAACTGTCGCCTTCAATTTCCAGATAGAATCTCGTAGATGTTTCTCGTTAGTTATTTGCTAGAGATAGAGGAAAATACACGAGTTCATCACCATTAAATTCAAGAACATTCGTTACCCACAGGTGCGCGTCTTTGACGTAATCCGCACGCCGTATCCTGCAAGTGAAAACGATCTCAAATCTTGTAGCCTCCAATCGACCATGGACACGTAGGCGGATTACTCATTCGAGCAGGGAGAAATTCACTGATTCCATCGGATCAGTCAGATAGCTTTGACGTCAATATGTAGACCTTAGAGAGTGTTCGTCGTCGTTGTCGTCATTGGTACGTGTGTGACGTCGGTGGAATTGCATCTTTTCACAGGCGAAAGGCTTCCATCGGCTTGATCCGTATTTACGTACCAATAAGCGTAAAATTGGCCTAACTGCTCTGCGAGACGAGGGGGAGAGAGAGAGAGAGAGAGAGAGAGAAAGAGAGAGAGGGAGAGAGAGAGAGAGAAAGAGGAAGAAAGGGTGTCGCGCAAGAGGCGGGCAATCATGCGTAATTGAATTCACCTTTGTGCGAAGGAGAGGGCTCCGGTTCCATATGAATATTCAATTCCTCAATTTGCGGCGCGAGCATACACGTTCAATTTGGCGAGAAGCGTCAAGGAGTTACAGCGACGCAGCGGAGCGATTCAGGAGCGGTAAGACACCTTCGTCGACGACCAATTAGGATCGGGCTCTCGTGTACCGAGAGACAAACCGCTCCGTACCTAGTTTGACAGCGTGTTTCCGTTCGGCAAACACGTTCGATCTACCTTACGGTCTCTAGATATTTGTCTTCAAACAACGCGGTCACACCCACCAACCAGAGGGAGAGAAAAAGGTAGAAAGACTGAGAGAGAGAGAGAGAGAGAGAGAGATCGACTCACGGCGATACGCATCCGGCGTAACGAAAACAAACGTTTTATTAGGATTGATTGCGGCATGTACAGCAAGTAGTGAGATTGTAACGACGAAATTTTATTGCCAGGAAGTCAGTCTCGCACCGCACACGCGCACCTTTACGTAACACACGTCGTTAGTTTCGTTGAGAACAAAGTGCTATTGCTACATAATGCGACGCGTGCAATGCTCCATTAATATTTACGTAGAATATATAGAAAATTTCTTTACATATATCGATGGTAAACACGCCGTTCGCAAAGAGGAGCGTATCATCTCACGCGAGATTTAAACTCCCATTAAAATCTGAAAATTCCGTACCACTCTGATACGTTCGCGTTTTCTCGCGCATGAAATTCTAGCGATGTCTAGCAGCAATATCCTCCCACGAATTCACCGCTATTAATTTCTTACAAACAGACGTGCAGTCGTTTAAATAAACTGCTCGTGTAACGATTTTCCGGGCGGGCGAACGGGTGGAAACGCGGACGTTTGTGTTAAAGAGAAATTTTCGCCGTATTTTCCTACGGCGAGCCCCGGATTCACTGGCACGTATGCATGCACGTGTACACACCGAATGACTGTACTTTGGAGCGACTCCAGAGCCGAATTTACGCCGGTATATAATGGCGTCGTGCGGGCATTACTTACACCCGATGATTACAATCAACAGCCATTCAGAGAAACAACCCCTCCGGGGCGTGTATATTCGCTGTTTTACTTTCCGTTTGAGCGATGCGAGCTGCCACGTGACCGCAATCACGGCGCTGTTTGTGGGTACTTATGCAACTGTTTAACAAATACGGGGATGTGCGTGCCCGCGTTATTTTTGCGTTATTTTTTTTTTTTTTTTGTTGGGATTCATTGGGTTAGTCTTATTTGATTTGTGTTTTTTTCGTGAGGGCGTTGGTTGGGATAAAATTTGGACTACATTCAAAATG
>Ga0157364_1000438_pt1 | contig 27867 bp, 23 predicted proteins | sample AttsexASBM2_FD_111476 | JGI IMG/M metagenome (GOLD analysis project Ga0157364, IMG submission 111476) | Fungus gardens microbial communities from leaf cutter ant in Ribeirão Preto, State of São Paulo, Brazil - Atta sexdens ASBM2 | ecosystem: Host-associated > Fungi > Mycelium > Unclassified ... | reverse complement strand
TATATATGTGTACACACACACACACACACACACACACACACACACACACACACACACACACACACACACACACACACACACACACACACACACACACAAAACAAACAAACAAACTGTAAAACAAATAATGAATTGGTAATAATGTTTTTATGTGGAAACATTGTAGATAGTCGTGAAGGAAGAGATGCGACGGCAACATATGGCGGAACACGCGCGCAGATTAGAAGAGATGAGACGTGCCGATAGAAATAGAGACAACCGACGTCGACGCACTCCGAGAAAATAGAGATCAGCGTATATCATCAGCAACATTAAATGTATTCCTCCCTTTTCCTGATCCCTTTTTGTCCTGAATTTAATTTTCCTTTATTTCACTTTACTCAGTTTTTTAATTCACAATTTTGTTTCTTGTTATTGATCTATATTGTTTATTAGACACATTTTTTTTTTGGAATCGTCAGAAGAATATCTGAAACTTTATGTTTCGACATTTGTTCATATTTTGATCTATTTTCTTTTTCTGCATTTCCTTTTATGTTATTTCTTTAATCTCTGATCTCTCTTTTTATTTAAATTTCAGATATTTAATGCATGATTATTAAATATCCTTTCAACTCCTTGTTCCCTTTCCTCGAATATCAGAATTAAACCATACTTCTTACAGGTCAACATTTATTTATCCCACAGAGAGCCAATAACTGTAGACGTGATAGTGGTTCTGTATTTGCGTCAACCATTCATGGCAGATAATACCAATTCACTCTCATGTTGAAATGCAGCATCCACGGAATAACTTTACAACGTGGGAACCTTTTTGAAGAAAATAGATGAGACACATTATTGAATGTGGAATAGACTTGACATTCATGAGAATATCGTTTATTTCTTCGCTCTTTTTTCGTTTTCCTTTTTTACGAATCGAACTCTGACACAAATACGATCGAATGGAAGAATGAAATCGTATATATAGTTTGGATGGAAAACACTGTCGCCCAAAACGCAGAAAAGCTTCTATGAAGACATTGTTGGACATTATTGGATAAAAGACAAACTTTATCTCTGCGTTAAATATTTTTCAAGGTCTGCTTTGGTTGCGTCGAGCTCAACAATTGCCAACCATTCGACTTTGATAGCGACTACATCAGGAAACGTCGCGTCAGTGTTAACCATTAATATAGACTAGGGCAGGATGAAGACATGTCTGTAAATATAACCCATATTTCGTGTGGGATGTGACATGTAAAATTATTAATAAATCCTAAAAATGATGAAAACACGCTTTTGTGTAAGCGTATACATAGGTACATTTATCGTTTTCTTTTTATAATACACTTATTGGAGAATTTGTTACTCACCTATGACGAAAAATTGAGAACAATGATGAGTAAATACATTTATGCTTAAAATAAATAATTGCCTATGTTATTGTCGTTATTTAATTTGCTGTACAATCATAGAACTGCATTTAATAAATTAGTAGTGAAATATCGCGCAAAATAGAATACAATCGTTTAAATTTATTGCAAATGCGCATATAAACTCATTTGATTGTTTTATTTGTATCAGTAATAATATTATCAACGCTAACATTGTAGGTAGTTTAGTTTACAAAATCTGAGTACAGAATATGTGCATATTTGACTGTTCACATGTCACGATTATGATTATGCTTGTTATTTATTTGGTAGACAGAAAAAGAAGAGACATAAAATTTTTCAATTGTCAAGTTAGTTCTTAATTTGTACATTTTTATTACTTATGTATTTAATTTATAATTTAAAAAACATGGATGACACATGCGTTTCACAATTAGAATCGAATTGTATTTTTATGTCATTATGCACGCGTTTAATATTTTCCATTTTATTAAAAATTCTTCAATGCCAATAATAAATAAATGAATAAACAATAAATAATTTGATCAGAATCGATTTCATGTGACACATTGAAGATTCAAACTAAAACGTATCACCATTGCATGCCACATAATGCTTTTGCGAAGTGAAGCATTTTGAGAGTAAAGGAAAAAATAAAACAAGATGCTTATGCAAATTTTCGCAGATATCTAAAACATACATCGTTTAATATGCATTATGTATGTTAGACGCTTATCCGAGAAAATACTTTTCGAAGAATGTCAGATAATTAATAACTATATCGACATCCATTCTTCGAAAACTGTAAACCTTTTTCGCGTTAATAAAATAAACTATTTATTATTTATGACGATACTTGCAACGATGTATCTCAACAATAACGACGAAGATGCGCTATTATTTGCTTATTATTATCATATGGATTTTTTCTCCTTTATCTTTTTAACGCGGGTTTACACAATATCGACTATCGCTCATTCTCATTACGATCTGTTTCACTCATATTACATTCATCATACAAGCATTGTTCTCATCATTAGTTTTATTTAATCAACCTTCACAACACTATAAATCTTGCGCACGAACCAAAAACAGGCAAAGAAACCAATAGAACCTGAAAGAAAATGAATTTTATTTTTTAAACGTCAATGGTAACTATGGAATTTAACAAAAATTTAAGCTAAACACATAACGAATACTCACCTGTCAAAAGGAAGAATAAGTAAACCATAATAAACGTATATCCAAAATATAGGAACGTAGAGGTGGCACCTTCAATTTCTAACTTAGTAACGAAGAAATGTATACAATAGATTAACAAATAGACAGCAGTAAAGCCAGATGTAAGAAAGCTACGCCACCACCAGTGATAATCCTACAAAGAAATTATTGATATAACGATGTTTAATACATATATATACATATTATACATACCCCAAAAAAATATACAAGCATGATTTTCTGTAAAGTCTATATTTACCTCAGCACAAAGATGGAAATAACAAAGCAGAATTGTCGTTTCGGAACACGTAATGACGAGTATAAGAAAAACCAAGAAGAGAAATCCGAACATGTAATATACTTGGCTTGACCTAGTAAAAATGACTCGTAAGAATATTTATTAAGAATTTATTAATATGCAATACTTACCAAAGAGAATTAAGTATGAAGAATAATTGAATAAATATGCAACCGAATGGCAGGACACCACCCATGATGACTCCAGGTATTGGTTGTGTGTAAAAATTCTGCTCTGGTATTTGCCGAGGAATTTGATTTGTTCGTACCGGGTGCTCCAAAGCCTGGCGTTATCTCAATTATTTACAAATACATACTATACTAAAATAATATTAATTTATAATTACCCTTTTTTTGAAACCAAAGTAAGCACCAATAAATGTTAACGGTACGGATACTCCAAACCATAGTGCCAGAAGCGCGATTAAAGTGCTGAAAGGTACTGCGGCCGAACTTCCGTTTATCCAAAATATCAAATTCATTATGAAGAATAAACTGAATACAATTCTGTAAAAAATGAAATAAATTTTTATATCGTACATTTACATCAAACACAAATGACATTCGTAAAAATTAATTTATTTTTGAAGGAACAGATTCTAAGAAAATAATGAGTCTTACCCGGGACTAAGCATAGATGTGAGTAACACGTTGGACTTCCATTTCTCTCCTCCGAAACTTTTGTATATTCGAGCAGCCACATATCCCGCAGTGGTTCCCAGACAAACGTATAACACCATCGCACAAGTCATTAATGCACCTCTATTAGCAGGCGAAAGGAAACCCAGACAAGCGAATGCTGTAGCATTGATTAAAATTTAAAATGACATTTATAACTTATTATTTAAAATAAAAAAAAAATATTTAATATATATAATTTTTAATGTTTAGATTCAATTAATCTTGAATAAGTATTAATTTCAAATTTAATCTAATAAATTTGATGAGAAAATGTAAAGAGAAAAAAAGGAAGAGATAGGAAGAGAGGGAGGGGGAGAGAGAGAGAGAGAGAGAGAAAGAGAGAGTTTACCTAGTGTAACCAGTGTCATGAAGAACACTTGAATACCAGATCCTAGCAAAACTGAAAGCAACATCCCTTTACGTGGAGGGCGGAACACATCGCCGTGTACTAATTTCCATCCAAATTCCTCTTGTGCATCTTCTCCTGATTCTATCTGGAAGTAGGCCTGCGTTATCGCAACACAGACAAACGGATATCATAATTTTGTAAAAGTGAAGAAAACATTTGGTTACCTTCACCTTTTCATGAAATATATTGTTTTACAAAAGCCTAATTTTGCACTTATGAATTAATTTTTCAATTAATCATTCAAAGCATTTTTTTAAATAAAAGGTTAGTATTTAACCCTAACTATACACACTCAGAAACCTCAGTGCAATTTGCTAAATTGAGTTTTTTGTGTTCCTAAACTTTTCTTTTTCTTTGAATCTATATATATTAGGTGTGGGAAAAAGTTCGTGGCGTTTTTCCCGTTAGATGGCATGAAAAAAACGCCACGAATTTTTTCCCACACCTAATATTTCGAAGCTCCTTAATTCCACTTTTACATTATGGGCTTGTTTCTTAATCAATTCTTCATTGATTAAAAAAAATTAATTGAAATATATTTTTACAGAAGTTACAGTAACAAATGGGATCCCAAAGAATATATCAAGGATAGAAAAAGTGTGTACAGCTAAGGTTAAATTAAATATATTATTTTAAACATTACGAAGCGCCACTACGGTTTGAATGTTAAGATGTTGAACTATTATATATATTCATATAAATAAATTAATTTCAGAAATGATAATTGCGTGTCGATATGGTTGTCAAACTTTCAACGCAATCAATCTGAAATATTAATAATCCCTTCAAATTTCCCAAATTTAAAAAACTATAATAAACTTATTGCCTTGGCCGAACCCGGATTTCCTGCATTCCGTGCGAGCGTCCTAAACCTTTAGACTACCGAAACTAAGATTAAGTTAGTTTTTTTAGTTTCCAAGACATTAATTAACAGGAACTTCTTAATATCTTCTTAAAATTTTATTAAATTTTATCTTGAAATTTTGTATAGACGAAGTTTCTAATAAAAATGAAAGCCATTTTGGCTTCGCTGTAATTGAATAAAAAAAATATAAATGGCTATTTTTATTATGTGGTTCAGTTGTTAAAATATCGTGAAATTATCGGAGATAATAACAATTCATACATTTGTCAGTTATACATTCATTTTAAAAGAAAATAGATATAGCAAATGTAGATAATATAGACTGTGTTTCAAAATTCATTGCTAGTACTGAAAATCTATAGTTTACATTATGTGCACTAGAGATCAATACTGACAATTAAATTTGGATGGAACACAGCCATAGAAAAAGAATGACATGCTATTAAATTGTAACAACTGAATAAAGTATATAGGTACCTGGTTATATCGTGCGATGTCTTTGTGCAGAGTACGAAGCATTATCATAGCTACCATTCCAGAGAGGAATAGAACGATTATCAACGAGTTAAGAATACTGAACCACTGAATATTCGAATGTGGCATCGATTCTAAAATGTAATCCCACCTAGATGACCATTTAATCGTGTTATTTTTCTGGAATAATAAGTATGATAATAAATACAATAAATGATTAAATTTTATTAATTATCGTTAAAACTATTTTATTATTGTATACTCATGAAGATATATTTATCACAAATTTATGGAAAATATAAGGGAGGAAAGAAAAATATTCATGGAAAGTCTGAAGGTCAAAGAAAGATTTTGGGAGGAGAGGAATAGAGAGATAGAAGAGAAAATAAGGTGAAGAAATGGATAGAGAAGGCTTAAAGAGAGATGGGAGGAATATAGTAAAGAGATAAAAGAGATAAAAGATAAGTTAGATGAGATGGAGAGGAGGATAGGATATGGTTATATATCAGGAGAGGCAGAGGAAGAGGAATGTATATAATAAGGGAGGGAATATCTACAGTAGGACTGCGATGCATGTAGCGGAAGGTAGTCAGAAGGAAGCATGGATAAGTTAAGTGGAAGAAAGGAAGAGAGGAGCAGTACAGAAATTGGTAGCGGATAAAGAACGAGAGAAAAGAAAATGCAATATTGCTATTAAGGGGATTAATTGGAAAGGAGATAAAGATATAGAAAAAGGCAAGGAATGGACTCAGAAATTTATAAAGGAGAAAATAGATGTAGAGGTAATCAGCTGGAGGATAAGCGGACTAGTAGTGATCATTAAAGTGGATAATGAGAAAATGAAAAGGGAGGTGATGAAAAACAAGAATAAATTAAGGAGAGGGAAAATCTTTTTCGAAAATGATTTAAATTTTGATGAAAGAAAGACGATTTAAATAAAATGGATTTGAATAAATAAATAGATGAAAGCACAGGAAAATAAGGGGGGGGGGAGATATAAAAATAGAATATGGGAGAGTGAAAATAAGGGAGATTTGGAAAACTTGGGCGGAAATAGAGAGAGAGGAGGAAGAGAAAAAAAAGAAAATAATAGGAAATATAGGGATAGAGAGAGGAAAGAAAGGGATAAGTCTAGGGAAGCGATAAGGAGGAACAAAATTTAAAAATAAGTTAAACCAAGAAGGAAGTGTGGAAAACTTAAGGGAAGGCGGAAGGAGAAGAGTTAAGGGAGATACACGGGAAAAAGGAAATTCGAAAGCAAATAAAAGGGGAGGAAATATTATGTTTTGTGTAAATAATAAGGATAAAGATTTTTGGAACTATGTAGGCAAGTTTGATTTCGTAAGCTTATGTGAAATATGGCTGCAAGAAAATGAGTGGAAAAAAATTGAGGAGAGGTTATCTAATTCACATAAATGGGAATGTATTTATGCACATAGAGAAAAGAAAAGAGGCAGGACTATAGAGAGATTTATAGTAGACGTAAAGAAAAACTGAGCACAGGAATCAAACTTGATATATAAAAATAAAGAAGGAGTGATAATATCGATTATAAGGGAAAAGAAGGTTGTAATAATATCGGTATACAACAGGGGGAGCTGGAAAAATTTAGAAGAAAAGTTAGAAAGCATTCTAGGGGACATGGAAAATGAAGAAATAATAATAATAAGTGGGGATTTTAATGTAAGAACAGGTGAACTAGATAATGTTGAGTGAGAAGAAGAAGAAATAGAAATGAGAAGACAAAGTGACAGGAAACAGAAGTTGGAACAGAAAAAGAGTTGGTAGATTGGGCACAGAGAAAAAGATGGTACATTTTAAATGGATCGATGGAAGGAGATTGGGAAGGGGAATATATTTATGTAGGTTATAGAGGTACGGTTATTGACTATGTGATTGCAAATGAAAATATAAGAGAAAACGTAAGGGAATTTATAATAGAATGGATTCGGATCATATGCCGCTGCTTAGCATGGAAGAAGAGGAGAGACAGAAGTCAAAGGAAGAGGGAAAAAAGCAAGGAATAAAGGAGATAATTGTATGGAATGAATAGATCATAATAGAATATCAAGAAAAAACAAAAATCTTAATTGACTAAAAAGGAGTAACAATAGAGGAAAAATGCCAGAGAATCAAGGAAATTGTGCATAGAGTGATGATCAAGAGGAAGATAAAAACCAAAAGATTTGAACTAGGACACAAGGATATTGATGGGATAGAAGTTGTAGGCAAGAAAGGGGAAACACAGAGAATATAGGAGATGGAGACTAGGAAAAATAGGAGAAAATACATGAAAGAAAGAAAAAAATTTAAGAAGCTGAAGGAGAAGAAAAGAGAGAAGAAGAGGAAACGGAATTGAGATGTTTGAAGAAAGCAGATGTAAATTTATAAACAGATGAAAATTTATAAACAAAAAAAGAAACAAGAGGATATGGAGAGATAATAATTGAGACAGATGAATGGAGGCAACATTTTATGAATTTTCTAAGTAATACTGAAGCACAGGAAAAGGAGGAAATGGAGATAAGAGATAGAGAAGGACAGGAAGTGGAGAAGTTGAAAGAAGAAAAAATTAAGGGGGCATTAAAGAAGATGAAAAACAAGAATGGGTATAAATAGAATCCCGATGAAAGCGTGGAAATATGCGGAAAGTATGTTATGGAAGGACATAATAGAACTATTGGGACAAGTTTGGAGACAAGGAAAGATGCCTGAAGATTGGAGACAAAGTATTATTGTGTTATTATATAAGAGAGAAATCACAGAATCGGTAGCAAATTAGAATAGAGGGATATCGTTGTGTACAAATGTTTGCGGAGATCCTAAAAATTAAATTTGGAAGAAGAGATAAGGAAGAAAAACATAATTCCGGAGATGCAAACAGGATTCAGAAAAGACAGGTCGACGATGGATAACATATTTATACTGAATCATCTGATTTAAAAGAGCAAGCAGACAGAAGGTAGGGAGAGAAAAGTATATGCTCTCTTTGCGGATTTGAAGGCAGCTTTCGATAGAGATGTACTCTGGGAATTACTTAGGGAGATATAGAATCAAGGAGCAACTGATAAGGAGATTGGAATATATCTATGAGGACAGAGATTACGGTCAGAACAAGCAGAAGTTTGACAGAGAAGTTCCAAACAAGAAGAGGAGTTAGGCAGACTGTGTCCTGAGTCCACTCCTGTTTAATTTGTATATTGCGGACCTTGACAGAGAGTTAAAAATAAAAAAAAATTAGAAATATAGGAGGAGTTGCGGTAGATAGTATAAGGATATGGAACTTAGCGTATACAAACGATATAGTGCTGTTAGCGAAAAATAAGGTTACATTGTTAGACATGATGGATAAGGAGATTTTTAGAAAGTAAGAAATTAGAACTGTGCGCTGAAAACAAAGATAATAGTATTTAATAAGCATGAGAAGAAAAAGAAGGAAATGGGAGAGTAGAGAGAGATTCAGGAAATATTTTAAGTATTTAGGTTTCTTTTAATAGAAAAAATGATTATGAAGATCATATAATAGAATTGAGCAGGAAAGGAAGAGCGGTAGCCAAAAAAGTATGGAGTTTAGGGGAAAGAGTGTACAAAAACGATGTATAAGGAGATGGATACTGTTTAACTTTTTTTTTACTTAATACAAAATATTATGGAGTATGGAGTAGAGATCTGAGGAGATAGGGAAAGAAAGAGGAAATCTGAAGAAAATTATGTTAGATTATGTGAGATGGATATTCAACATAGAGTTTTGTATTCCGAGTTAATGGGGATTAGCTATGGACAAATTAAGGATAGGTTGGGGAATAAGAGCCATGAGATACCATAAGAGGAGATTAAAGAAAAGGAGAGAGGATGGTTTACTTCGATTATTGAAAAGAAAAAGAAGAAAATAAATGGAAGGATATATATGGAAAAAAAAGAGAAAAGTTTTACATTAGGAATGGATAGGATATAGTATAAATGCTAGGAAATTAGGGGACGATGGAAATGAAGGGAAAAATTAGAGAAGGAAATAATTAGGAGAGAAAGGGATGACAAAGACGTGGAAAGATAGTAGAATGAGGACTGCAAGATACAATGAAAGGTACAAAGAGTTTGATATGGGGAATAGATGTCCCAATTATTTAAGAAAGGAAAACCTATGTAGGTTGGAAGTGGGCGAAGGTGTGTGAGGTTTAGTTAGACTTAGATGCGGGAATATGGAGGAAGGAAACAAATATTGGTTAGGTAAGGAATACAGGGAATATTTTACGGAATAGGATTAGATTGGAATAGTATGGAACACTATAAGGAGGAATGTCCAAAAATATACAATTGATTTAGGGAGCTACAAAAAGGAAGAAATATGGAAGAAATTTTGAAGCAAAGAATTAGATTTAATTAGATTTAGTTAAATGTAAAGATTTAGGTAAATTAGAGAGAAAAAAAGAGATCAGGAAAAGAAAAACGGAAGAAAAGACAATTAACGAGGTAAAAGTCGAGAAGTAATATATTTAGGCAATAAGGTTGCGTCTAGAAGTGTATGAGACACAGAAATGCTGATATTAGGAATTTATGTATAGTACATATTTATGTTGTAGCTATAAGTCGTACTATTGTATTGTATATTTATGTAATATAGTATATGTAATATAGTATGCTATGGTCAGGCTATATATGTGATATGTAGATAATAAATATTATAAGAGGAACATACACTGTGATATTCAGAGCTGAGATAGAATAAAATAAAATAACATCAATAAATAGAAAACAAGAATAAATAAGAATAAGAAATGAAAATAAGAAATTAAGAAATTTTTTTTTAGAGTTAGGTACTAATGTGAGGATGAGTGTGGATAAGGAATTTATGTAAATCAAGTCCCCTTCTTGGCTATGTAAATATTGAAGTATAATAAATTCTATTATATTCTACTTACCACAAATTTAACAGAATATGTATATATTACTTGAAACGTCTGTGCAGATTGCTGCTCATTGGATGTTATCTCTAATGGTATTTGACTTTCACAATCAATTTGGCCAGTATGCTTAATACTGCGAGGTACTACTTTTACAGCTATTAAAATCACATTTGTACAATTATTATTTAATATTATTCATAATTTATTAATTTGAGATATTAAACACTAGCAGAGATTTTTTAGTACTTACATATGATACGACCACCGTTTTCCTTAAAGGATGATCCCCATTCCTCTGAACCACCACTGTGATAAGTTATAGTAAGATTCACGTGATTAAATAAATAATAAATTTTTGATTTGTTGTACGGACCCTAGGAATATATAAAGAGACAGATTGTTAGATAAATTAAATTTTATATTTTCATAATTATGAAATATATTTTGATAATTCATCCTCACATGTATAGTACAAGTATCTTGCTGAGATCTGGATTCTTTTGAATAACAGCCCATGGGGAAGCCAGTGCTACAATATTGTCGTTCATCTTCTAACTGATAACACCACGTTACTGGCATATTATCTGATAAAAGCAGAATACATTAACAGAATTATTAACAAGTTGAAGTTATTTTAAGTATTGAAAAGTTGTGTGATTGCAAAATTCGAAACTTTTCAAGTAAATTATTTAAACAATAATTTTTTCACAAAAGTTTAACTAGTTCATCAATTATAACAGAAACAGCAAACTAAATACAATTATATAATTAAATCAATTAATTATTGTCATTAGAACACAAATATATTTTCATATTTTGTGTGATATAACTTGAAAATTTACTCCAAAATTATACTAATACATTCTTGTTCTTATAAACTCTTTACGTATTAAAATATATTTGCGCTGACAGCATATTTAGATCATATTTGCTTATTATAAAATCATCACTTAGATTTTTCAGATTTTTAACCCTCCGTAGATGGAGTGTGACATACCTCTGCAAAATAAATTTCTATAACTTCTTAAAAAGTACCGTGCACATTTTGCCGATTTCACATGCAACTCGAGAGCATATTGTTACCAATCATATTAAATTAGTATATTTATGATGAGGTATAGCATGAGGTATAACATACCCACATATGATCTATGTTGATTTTCCATCTGGATTATGGAGGATTAAATTATCGAATTATTCATTTTTTCTTCATTCAATTTTTGATACAAAATTATATAAATACAAAATTATAAAATTAAACTTACAAAATTATAACATTCTATTATGATATATTATGATATATATTATGATATATATTACTAATAAAATATTCAAAAATTATTGTAATAAAAAATATTTAAAAAGAAATTTTACAATACTTTTCATTATTTTTAATTAATTGGTTGATATATTTGATACTCTACCAACTATCCAATGATGTTGATAATTGACTGCTATTGCTTCCCTTAATAACTTTAACTTTTTCTCTGAATTTTCATCACCTGGTGTGTACAATTTTGTGCAAACAGTAGCACACTTGACATCTTTTAAGAAGTCCAGCTATAAGTGAAACATTAATTTTAATTTTTCTTGTTTTTTAGATTTAAGTTGTTAAAGAATATTAGACTTGGAATTTTGCTTGCACCTACCTTATAAGGAGAGGGACGAATGCGTTCTCCAAAAACAACCTGTCCCAAGTTCTCAACTGGGGACTGTCCGTCCTCTACCGTGCAAAAGTCAAAACTAGATTATAGAAATAGAATTTAAAAAAATATTATCAAAGTTATATAAATATTGCATTACAATAAATAAAGTAATATACAGTACATAAAAAAATATAATAAACAATTTGAATATAATATTACTTACTGACTATATTCATAAGGTATGACATATTTCTCAGTGTTTAAACGATTCACATATAGTTTGATATCCGACTAAAACAGAGTTTCGTTATCAATATAACTAACAATATTATAGTTTATCAAGATTTAAAAATATTGTATCAAATTATGTAATATTCTGCTCAATAATATAATAATATAAGATATATGGCGATAAGATATACAGATATCATGTATGTGTAAAGGAAAAATAATAATTAAACTTATATATATATATATATTTTATGTGTGTGTGTGTGTGTGTGTGTGTGTGTGTGTGTGTGTGTGTGTGTGTGTGCGTGCGCGTGTGCGCGCGCGCGCACGTGTATATATCATGTAATTTTTATATAATTTATTATAACATTAAAATTCATATAAAATTATATGAAAATATTGTATAAAGAATAGTACACAATAGTAAAGAATGATAAAATGTTTGTATCATACACATACAAATAGATGTAACAACATACTTATATACACAATTATAAATAAATCGGAATTTTGAATTCCGAGAGAAATATACAATTCAGTTCTCAAAAAAATATATATAATATAACTGACATGAGGCATATATGAGCATGAATTTATGACATAATCGACATCCCGTCGATCATGACCGATCGACCAATCAACTGATTGAACTGATCATCTTTACAATTTCTCACGCTATATACCTTGCAGGTTGGTGTAGTCTCGCCGACCTTACAATAATTCACAGGCGCCAGACCAGGCAAGTAGAACGCCACAACGCCGTGGAACGCGCACAGCGTGTAGAAAATCGCCGTCGTCGTTCTCATCGCCGTCGCCGTCACAATCACCGGGTCTCTTTATAAATGTTTGTTGTACTGCTCGTGTTTCTTCCGTAAAACGTATTGTTCTACATGAAAGCACCCGATCGCATCATATGCCACGCACGTTTTCGCGGGTTTCTTTTTATCTCTTGCTGTGTGGAATACCGCGAAACGTTGTCGCGAGTCAAACTCGTATCACATCTCGAGGGCTGCCATGACACGTCATGATGTGTACGACTGTGCGCGGCCGCGAGGACAAGTACTTATCGGAATATCTTGGTGACTATTGGTGACTAATAATCATCGTCCCTCTCCGCGTTCCTTGCCCTGTCGTACGAGGCATGGTGGAAGGATAACATGAAGTTTGTTCGCGTCGTATGCTCCAACATGCTTCAACTTTCTCTAACCGCAGCTCACTCAAATGCACTCATTAAGGCTTAAACACAATAGGCACAGGCAATAGGGAATAACGTGCCGTCCAATCAGAGTTCTGGAAGTTCGATATTATATCCCAGAGCCAAGTTTAATGGCTAATAGATTCAGAACTTCTCGGTTTAATTACGGAACTGTCAACATCTAAGGGAAAAAATAAGCTAAACTAATTCGGTTCGGTTAATACATGCATATTCGTCGAGGTTAATGTAGGGAATTCTGTTTTCAATTACCAACCAAATTTTTTCCTATAATTAAAATTTTTAATTTTTATAAAATATTTGTAATGTAAATTTTTTATTTTCTCGTAGTGAATAACAGATCGCAATTGCAATCTCTATGATAGTTTGCCGCTAGGCCGAAGAACAATGTAAACTAGATAAAAAAAATTAATAGTTACATTAATATTCATTTCCACTAATGTAGATTAACTTTAATCTCGGTTCAACTTACTCTTCGTCTTTTTCTAATCTTTAGAACTAGAAAAGACGAAGGATAAGTTGAACCGAGATTAAAGTTAATCTTCATTGGTGGAAATGGACATAAATAAATAATCAGATAAAAGGAACTCTTAAGCATCCATTATCAATTTCAAAAGAATTAGATTAAGTGACATGCTTGTCCTAAATCCGTTTGTGTCACTGAACATTGGAGCACATGAATGCAACTCCAGTCGCCAGTTTACCTGTGATCCAAGTGCCCTCTGGGTTAATTTGGAGCATGCGACGCGGCAAACCTTGTAAAAATTGACTAATTACAGTCAAATATTCCCCTCTTATTCAGCGGTAAGAAGGGAATACTTGAAGGTGATTGGTCAATTTTTACAAAATACGGCATACGGTCAATATAAACGCTTCTTCAATGGCGCCCTCTCTATTCCACAGTCCTATTCGCACCATGTGATTTTACCCTAATTCTTTTGTTTGTTCTCACATTGGCAATCGTGATTGAGTTAACCATCGATTAGCGTTAATCAGGGTTGGTGAAAGAGACTCTTAGCTGGACTCAAAACCTTTAAAATTAAAAATATTTCTGAAAATTAAAAATTAATATAAATAGTTAAAAAATATGTAATTGATGTTTTATCCTGAATTTTCGATATTTTTATATCGAACTGTATTGAATATTCGATATTTAATTATTGAATGGTGATAAACATGTCTAACGTGAATTGACGTGAATTGAAACCGTACATAGACACTAGCTAAAAACAGATTGAAACATCTGTAGTTTTTGAGATAAGCCATCACCACATTCGTGCGCGCGTTCACAGATATTCTGGAAGCAAGATGAGCAGTGCAATTATGTAAATATATTTGCTCCAGTTTGCTCGCTCTTGATCCTTTCATGATGCATATATGTACTTCAACGATATATCCTGCCTCGATGATACGGTGACATTGACAGTTTCATTGCGGCTCGATGTAAATGTTATAATTGTGATAATGCGCAAAAATATAATTAAAACCTGCGATGTCGGTAGATAGACATTGCGTGACATTGTGCATACTCTGTAATTAATACACAGGACTTGTTTATATTGATGCTTGACAATGCTCATGATCGATTTTTTATTATTTAACGACTTTGTATCTTTTTGCGTCTAATTATATCATGATGGGAATATTGTATGAGAAAAGGCCATTGAAGAGGCCGAGGCTGGGTCCCCCAGATGTTTACCCTCAAGAATTGAAGCAAAAGGAGGACGAACTCTCGCTTACAAATGTGAAACATGGCTTTATGGCAACTACGACCCAACTAACAGACGAATCTGGAACAGGCAGAAATTATAATGTCACTGCTGCTAAAGTTGGCGCATATTTCAATGCAATCCTTGCCAAGAAGGAAGAGCTTGCGACAATGCCTGACACTGGTAGGAAGAGACAGCAGATCAATCCCAAAGACAATTTTTGGCCAGTAACAGCAAGGACTAAAAATGGCATTGAAGCATGGTTCAAGGATCTTTCGGGCAGCAAGCCGCTAGTCACTCTTGCAAAAAAGGCTCCGAACTTCAATAAAAAGGAAGAGATTTTTATGATGCTTTGTGAATATCAAGTACCAATGCTGAGGGCAGCTTGGTTTATCAAGCTTAGTTCTGCTTATACAGTTGCGGTCTCAGAAGCCAAGATAAAGAAGCGTCAGCTGCCTGATCCAACTACAGGTAAGTAATTTTATTTTTTGTTACCAAAAACTGTTGATCAATTTAAAAAAAATTATTGTTAATGCAATTGAAAAATATGTAGAAGTGTAATATCAAGATTTATATTTAAATTATTCCTCCATAGCAAGGGTCATGCAGATCACAATAGAGTCAGAAAGAAAATATCATGTCACTGTGAGATTGTCGTAACAAAATAATGCATGTTACAAAGATGTACATCATTATGACATTGTTGTGACATTACATTTGTGATAAAGTGACATTTGTATGTTACCATGACATAATCATGATTGTTACAATGTACTACTAACTATGACGTTTTTTGCTATGGAGGTTAATATATGTTATATTTTTATTAAACTTATTACATTATTTGCTTTATTATAATTAAAATTTATCTTTATTTTGAAGGATATTAAAAATATGGTTATTTTTATTATGGTAGAATGGACAGGTACTCTCATAAAATTTTTGAAAGATCAATTGTCTAAGTTGCAAGAGTACTATCATATGGGCAATCATGTAGCTGCTAGTAATAATAATAATATGACAAACAATTCCTGCAACAACAATGGGATTACTGGAACAAACAGCAGCAACAGCAACAGCAGCAGCAACAGCAGCAACAATAACAGCAACAATAACAGTGTTAATAATAATAATAATAATAATAATTCAAGCAATAACACAAGCAATGGCACTGGGAATAATCAACCATCTACACCTACCTCGAGCAGTCAATCTGCGACAGGCAGTACAATGAATGAAGAGCATAAATTAGCGCTTAAACAATGGCATTATTGCGTACAATTGGCTAAATATATGTTTGAAGAAGGCTTATTGGATAGACAAGAATTGTTACAGTGGATTCTCGAATTGCTAGATAAAATTAGATCTTCTCCCTCGGAAGATGGCATATTGAAGCTCTTATTACCATTAGCTCTGCAATATTTGGAAGAGTTTATACAATCTGAATTACTAGCCAGACGATTGGCATATTTATGCTGTCGTAAATTGGCACATATGTGCAATAATGTTGAGAGCAACAATAATCCACAGAGTCCGTCCATTACTAAGAATGAAGTTAATGGTAGTAAGGATACTACTGTTGCTGTCCAAGGATCATTAAATCTCTTGACAGTTGCTTTTAATGATTATTTGACTTGTGCACATCACAGAGATGTAATTTACAGTTTATCTACTATAATACAGGTAACATGACAGTCATTATCATTATCATTCTATATTGTATATTATTAATTAATATTGTATATTGTTTGTCATAAGAATTAATACTGTTATGTGAAGAAATTTATTGTATCATATTATTAAGAAATTTATTGAATTTTAGGTTATAACATTAGAGTGTCCCACAGCATTGGTTTGGAATAGCGTTGGTGAGGGAAAAGCTCCATCAGTTTTGAATGGATCACCTTTAGATTATTTACCATGTCCTCCTGCAGCTTTGCCGTGTCCACCCGCGAGTTCTGGAAATCCTACAATGAAACAACTAAGAATTGCACAAGAAAATATAAGAGCTCGATCACAGGCAGCGGAAGGTAGATGGTCATGTGACAAGTGGCAGCAAAGCAGTGCTGGAACAACAACTACTAAAGTATTAGCTGCATTGGATGCTCTTGATCGGCACAGTTTTGATAAAATGGACGCCTCTAATTCACTTGACACTTTGTATGCAAAAATCTTTACACCACCTCCAAAAGATAATTCTAATGAACGTGACACAAAAACGGAATATAATCCACAACAGGATTCAGCAGTAGTTGAAATCCTGTGTGAATGGGCTGTGAGTGCTGAACGTTGGGGAGAACATAGGGCGATGGCGGTTGCTAAGCTTCTTGAAAAAAGACAGAGTGAAGCTACTGGCGAGACTAATGATAACGATGATAAAGACAGCACATGTAGTAATGGAAGTCCACCTGTGCTTCCAATTTTTCAACCATTGCTTATGAAATTCTTAGATATGGACGCACCGGTACTCGATAATACTTCGAATCAATCTAAGGCTCAATTTACAAACTTAGTTCATCTGTTCTCAGAATTAATAAGGCATGATGTTTTCTCACATGATGCGTACATGTGTACTCTTATTTCAAGAGGTGACCTTATACAAGGTATATTTATATATTTATATATTTATGTAAAAATTTTTTAAATATTTTAACACAGTTTATAAAAAATAATTGTAATTGAGAGACAGAGAATTATGTGGATTTATATTTTAAAATTAAAGGATGTGTTATAAATATATTTAATGTAATTATTTGGCACAAGAGATGCTGTAATATATTATTATATTAAAAATAAGTAAAAATATTTCAAATACAAACTTTAAGACTTAGTTTATTTATTATAAAGTTCATCTTTTTCTAGCTATCTTTTTCTAACTACTTATCTCTAACTCTTAGAAAAAAATATAGAGTAAATTAAATCGAGATTAATGTTAATTTTGTATTGGAATCAGGCCTAAATGATTTATTCTCTATCGATTAAAATATTCTAAAAATTTTGACAAATTTGCCTACGTAATTATAAAATTTTATTTTATTTTAATTAGGTCCAGTTGCTAGCAAACCCGGAACACCTAGCAACAGAGAACCAATCGATGAAGATAGTCTTTTTCCGGGTATAGATTTAAAGCCGACTAAATTGGAAGTATCGGATCATGGACGTACTATGGATTATGATGACAGTAAAATTGATGACGATTTAGATAAGATATTGCAACATATTAAAGAAGATCAACAAAATAGTATGGATGCACCGGATAGTCCCAAAGAGGATGCATTGACTGGTCACGGAGGTCATGAAAGTCTCGATTCAAAAATGCCATCAAGTCATAGCAGACATTTATTATACACCACTCATTTTCCGCTACCACAAGTAATTTTTTAAACATATTTTTCTATTAAATGAAATTTAAATGAATTTTTAAGGTCAACTATAGTAGACATAAATCCCTCTATATCTTTATAATAATACTTGTGAAATATTTTATTGTAATTATTAGATATAGATTATATACATTTGCTACAATATTAATATTGATAAATTTTGCATATATATAATTTATAAACATTTAATTTATTGATTATATATAAATATACATATGTATATATATATATATATATATATATATATGTCTCTTAGGACGAGACATGTAGTCAGCATGATTGCAATCAGCGACACGTATTGCTTTATGGTGTTGGACGTATCAGAGATGAGGCTAGACATGTTGTTAAAAAAATGACAAAAGAAGTATGTAAATTGTTTGGGAAAAAATTCAGTATTGATGTTGCTGAAGGAGGCAAAGTAAAGAAACATTCTCGAAGTGAATTTAATTTTGAAGCTGTTACTATGAAATTCCAAAATCTAAGTTATTTTGATCAACATGTTGTAACATGGCAATGTGCAACACAAGTGATAGAAATGTTGAATACATTTGCATTAGCTGGTTCATCTTATTTACCAGTTCATGAGCATGTAGCCTTTCTATTCGATCTAATGGAACTAGCATTAAACATATATGGGCTAATTGATGTTTGTATACAAATTCTGAAAGAATTACCAGAAGTGGAAGCACAATTGACAGCTAGAAACAGTCAATTAGTTCGAAGTTATACTACAAATCTAAGTTTATACATAGTCGGCGTATTAAGGAGATATCACTGTTGTTTGTTATGTAAGTATTAATGCTATTTCATATATATATTTAATGATTTTATACATACATTATATACAAAAATTATTGTATTATAGTATCTCCCGAACAGACAACAGCGGTATTTGATTTACTCTGCAAAGTAGTAAAACATGTATCAAATCCGAGTGATTGTAGTTCTGCCGAACGATGCGTATTAGCGCATTTATATGACTTATATTCAACGTGTTCTCTCTTGAAAACAAAATCACACGGAGTAGAAGCATTTAGTAATGCATATCCGAAAATTCGTGCTGCTCTCTATAGCACATTGCAGCCAACACCTTCGAGTCACGTTTATAATTCGCAATTTATGGTGGATGTCTTCACTAGTCCACGAAGAGGTGGGAAAATTGAACCACAATGGGCGAGACAGTTGAATGAGACACCAGCCAATCGTTATAGTTTCGTTTGTAATGCAATTGTTGCAGTTTGTAGTGAAACTGATAATGATAAATTAAACGATATTGCTATAACTTGCGCAGAATTAACTGCTTGTTGCAATGCTCTCAATGCTGAATGGTTGGGAGTACTTATGGCACTTTGTTGCTCTTCCAACAGTTCTGCTTTTTATATCGATGTTTTAAATCAAGTTGATGTACAAGATTTAAGTATACACAATTCTTTAGCTATATTCACATCGATTTTAATTGGTAAGCGGAAAAACGTTTTGCATTTATTAAAATATATATTGTGATATCTATTAATCTAATAATTTATAACTTATTATGTTTACAGCAAGGCATTGTTTCTCTTTAGAAGATTTCGTTGTGCATATAGCATTACCATCATTAGTGAAAACTTGTAACGACGGTCGCGGAGATATTGATATTGAAGTCGAAGCAGGTGCACGTTTAACTTGTCACTTATTATTGAGACTCTTCAAAACCGTCGAATGTCCGCAGCCAGCTTTATATTCGGTCAGTACGAGTCCTCATCCGCTTCCAAGTGGAAATTCAAGAGGTTACAGCATAAAATTGAGTTGCGATAGGCACTTATTAGCAGCTGCACACAATAATATAAGAGTAGGACCAGTACTCGCGGTTCTAAAGGCTATATTAGTTGTGGGAGATGCTACAGCCGCTAAACAGCCTCCGAAGAAAGTTGATATACCTTTGAGCCATTCCACTAAAGGAGGTGGTCCGGCCAGTGTTGGAGTCGGAGTTGGAGTGAGCAGTAGTGGGCCCGGTGAACTATCAATCAGTCATATTTTGGGAACCAGCGATATTTTAGGAGGTGGCGATGATCTTGGCCTTGATTTAGCAATGTCTTCGTCCAGTAGTAGCGCTGGCATGACAACCGAAAATGTCAAGGGATTTTCTGATTTTGCTCATCATGTTTTGCGTCAGATCTGCAGTCAGGAATGGGTATTGGAAAGATGCTTACAAAATCCAGAAGAGCTTTGTCATCAAGACATGCTGTTAGATAATATGCTGACACCACGACAAGCTCAAAAATTATTACATATGATTTGCTATCCTGAAACGCCAACCGAAGCTTTTATCGATCAAAAAACACATATTACGAATATTTTGGAAAATTTGGAACAATGGAGTCTAAGAATGTCTTGGTTAGATTTACAGCTTATGTACAAACAATTCACGCCAAGCTCCAATGAACTTTCTCAATGGTTGGACACAGTTGCAAAAGCTGCAATCGATGTTTTTCAATTGAACAATACTTTAAGTAATAAATCTGACAAAAAATCAGGTTCTATATGGTTAGTTGCTCCATTAGTCTCTAAGTTGCCGAGTGCAGTACAAGGCAGAGTTTTAAAAGTGGCAGGACAGGTATTAGAATCAGGCAATTGGTCGAAAACAGCAGGACGCGAGAGAGGTAGATCTAAATCGCCTTCACTGTTTAATCATCAACCATTTTTGTCACTTGTCTTAACATGCTTAAAAGGTCAGGATGATCAAAGAGAAGGTTTATTGACATCTCTACATTCACAACTTTCGCAATTTTTAAATACTAGTAAAGAGGAGAAACATATTGGTTCCGAAGACCCTAAAACTAGAGAAGTATTACAAGATGCTTTGCAATTAAGATTCAGTCTCGTCGGAGGTGTGTTTGATACGATACAAAGAAATACGACTGCTACGACAGACTGGGCGATTCTACTAGTTCAATTGGTCAGCTACGGTGTTATAGATTTGAATAATAATGCAGAATTATTTACAACCGTTATAGATATGCTAGCAACACTGATTCATTCCACGTTAGTATCAGATTCGCAGTCCGAGAAAGATGAAAATAAAAAACACTATCAAAATCTAATGAAAAAATTGAAAAAAGAATTAGGTGATAGAAATTCTTCGAGCATTCGCTTTGTAAGACAACTTTTACCGTTACCGAAGTTGACTATGGAAGTTATTACATGCGAACCTGTTGGATGTTTGACTGATACTAAAGGCAATAAGATCGCTGGATTTGACAGCATCGATAAGAAACAGGTACATCTCGATTTTTTTTGATACGATCGATTTCTTTCTACTTATAGAAATATTTCTTTTCATTATTACAAAAAGACATAAAGTACGTTCCATTTCATGCATGCTGCACATGATATATCATTTTATCCTTGTTGTTCACCGAATATTAAAGAAAGATAAAATACATCACGTTGCGTGAACGCAGCCATAATGTTAACATATTTAAAGTGTATAATGTGTTATACTTAAAATTAGGGATTGCAAGTATGCGATTCTCAAAGAGTATCGGCATGGGAACTCTTAGAAGGTCATAAAAATCCTGCGCCACTTTCCTGGGCTTGGTTTAGAGCTGTTCGATTGGAACGCAAACCACTTACATATCAAAATGCGCATAAACTGTTGCGATATCATACGCATAGTCAAATTCGTCCAGCCAGCCATTATTTAGATCCACCTCCATTACCACCGGAAGATCTGGAGCCAGACAAGAAAGAATTGGAACCTGGCAAAGCGGATACTCCAATGAGTATTGATTCACCAGGTCGAGTCGGCGGCAGTGTCGGTAGCACTGGAGTTGGTAATGTAAATACTAATGGTAAAGGAAAAGCTATGAGAAATAAACGACATAATAGGCGAGCAAAAGGTGCCGCTACACCTACGACACCTATATCGCAACAGATGCAAGTAAGTTTAATTATATGCAATAATATATATTACAAGAATTATCAAACAAAAACTAAACAAAACGTTATCTTTACATTATCCTTCTTTCCTTTCATTATTAACAGCAACCACCTCAATTACAACAAATTGCATTTGGTAATCAACAAGCTCCTGTTGCGCAACAGCCCGGAATGTTTACTGGGCAACCTCCACAACCCCAACAGCAATGGTACAGTAATCAGCAAACTCATACACCCGCACAGCAATATGGATACAGTCAACAGTTACCGCCTACACCAGTCGGTGGACCGCGCTATGAGAGACCAGGGATGAATAATCAATCTAAACAAGCTTTGTCGAATATGTTACGCTTACGATTACCTTCCAATCAATTCATGGGCTCGCAACAACAACCACCAACTGCTACACCAGTTGCCGGACCAGGCGCATTCCAAGGAATGCAGAGGCAATTCATCAGGCAACAATTGAGAGCGCAGCATGGAGCACCTGGCATAAATCCACAACAAGGCATGTTTGCAGCTCAGCAGCAGCAGCAGCAGCAGCAACAACAGCAACAACAAGGAATATATGCTGGAATTCAACAAGGTACAAATTAAGAAAAAGATTTCAGGATGTTATCAATCAAGAATGTGTTTAGCAGAAAGAAGCATGTCTTAATTATTATTTAATTTTATTTTTGAATTGAATTTCTTCGAGCGATCTATCATTTTTAGTAGTCTTATTAAGTTATTTATATTAATTTTCCTAACATTAAAATTATAATGAGTAAAATTAATAAGGGCAACATATTATGAAATACTAAGTAAAGGTCTAATCTAATATGAAAAAAGTATAAATGCTAAAATTCTGTTTCCGATTAATTTCTATTATCAAATTTTAAATATCACACTGGCTCTACACCGTCTCAAAGAGATCATGTAGCAAAATCCTACTTCATGTATAAAACTTGCACTACACTGTAGTATAGAAATACATGTCGAATGCATGCTTATCACCAGCCATGGAAACACTACGTTGTCCATGGTGGAATTAATAAAGTGAAGCACACTCCTGTGTATGTGTAAGAGAAAGAATTTGGATAACATTTGATTGGTTGTTCCAGTATAAATGCTATTATTGTATATGTAGGAAAGTACATATTGGGGAACATTTGATTATTTTTAATATTGCTATCGCCATTATGCGCAATGTTTCACCTTATTAATTCCATCATGACACTGTCTCTGAGTGTTGCACTAATGCAGCCAAGAAAAAACACTACTAAAATAATATGGAAAAAATATAATATTAGTAATTATAGAGCCAATTGGTAGGTCCCATTTTTAGATAAACTGTGATAATATTCCTATTTGGTAAACAAAAGAGTAAAAGAGTAAGAGCATAAGAGAGTAAGACAATGAGCTGAAGTTTATTAAGGCCCAGTTTCATAATTCACGGTTAACTCTTAAGGTTCAACTTATTCATTATCTCTTTCCAATTCTAGAATTAGAAAGAGATGAGAAACAAGTTGATTCGATTAAAAGTTAACCGTGAGTTGTGAAACTGAATCTAAAAGGTAGAACAACTTAGCTATTATATAATAGGTCTATTCTTTATTTTTACAGTATCTGAACTGGTATATCTTTTTTTTACTTCAACTTATTGCACTGTGTGTACTAGTTCAAGTAGTGCAGGAATAAAAAACAGATCTAATGCATTAAATGCTAATGTCTTATTAGATATAATCAATATTTGTATAATTTTTAAACGTACTTGGATTAATTTTTCTCTATAGGTATGAATCAAAATTATGCGGGATATGGCGGACAACAAATGATGCAGCAGCAACAACAGCAACAGCAACAGACGTCGCAACAAACACAGCAACAGCAACAGCAACAGTTGCTTCAACAGCAGCAGCAGCAGCAGCAGCAGCAACAGCAACAAGGAATCTTGAATCAACAACAAAGTATGATGTTTCCTAATCAGCAGCAAATGATGGGTCCACAAAGGGGACAAGAGTATATACCACAACAAAGAATGCAGCCTAGTGCTGCAAGGCCGCCATATTTACAGGTATGTTTAAGTATATGTTTTAAACATTATAATGACATAAGATAAATAACTCAATTCTATTCATTTGCAATTTTAGATTTGTTCTTTAATTTTTATCGCTGTATTTGAACTACTAAAATTTTTTATCTCGTTTTTACGAGCTTTCACTAAACTTCAAATAAGTATATCTGTATCTATTTCATTTTAAATATAACAAGTGTATGTTAAACCAATCACAAAGAAGAGTTTCAAATATACAATATAACATATAAATAGACTACAATTGAACCGATGTATTAATTCTAGCTTCTTAATGATATTTTTTATGTTTAGGATCATAATGACATTATCTTTAGAATATAATGGCATAAGAATAATGTACTTTCTACAATAAGTCATTATCAAAGTTTAAAGTTTTAAGCTGTAAGAAATGGATCAGTCATAGTCGAATGTGAGAAGACTAATCGACTATAATTAATCAATTTCTTATGGTTTAAGATTTAAAGCTTAGGTAATTGTAAGAAATTTAGAGGAAATAGGTACAACAGAGAAGCTATCAGTGTTAGGCTCTAGACTGTATGGCTCGATGGAAGTCTTCTATCTAATATGAAAGAGATCAGACTTTGGTTCGAATCCTGGATTCGCTCTGATATTTTTCTATTGTTGTCGTTTATTTCTTATAGTATGGCTTATTGTAGAAAGCTCATAATAATTGCATTTTATAAAATTTAACGGTATGCTAGAAAATATATCTTGTTTCTTTAGGCGCCAAATGTAACGATGAACGCAATGGGACCAATGGGCGCAGGTGTTCAGAACCAACCTGCTCCTCCGTATCGACAATCCGCTGGAAAACCAGGTGCAGTAGGCGTAACGGGTGTAGGTACGGCCAATGTCAGCTTGCAGCAAAATCAACAATTCCAACAGGTATGGTCTGCGATATTATATATCACATTATGACATCATCATAAAATATATTGCAAAAGTGCAATATTTATAAAGAATTTGCGAAATGTTGTTATTAATTATCTTTATATAGCAACAAGCGATAAATCAACGTATGAGGCAACAGATGTTGGCTATGCAGCAGCAACAACAACAAGCTCAGCAGCAACAGGCTGCACAACAGCAGCAACAGCAGCAACAAGGTGCTGCTGGTGGCCAACAACCAACGCCTCAACTTGTGACACACTTACAGAGGCACTTGAGTCAACCACCGCAACATTCCTATCAACATCAACCACCACCTTATTAAAATAGAAAAATTGAATTTATTTAATCTGCTGATTGAACACACTAATGTAGTGTAAAAGTGAAAATCTCGGTGAAAACAGATTTATTGAGTTTCAAACTTTATACTGTTAAATGAGTAAAGTAGGGATGTACAGATCGTAAAATTATCGAATATCCGAAAAGAATGTGACATCGAATATCCGATCGGATATTTTTCCGGATATGCGTACAAATTTTCCAAAATTCTAAAAAAAAAGAAAAGCAAAGGAAAAATAGTGATAATAATTTTTTTCTCCTAAAAGTGAAAACGAAAAGAAGAAAGTTAACTGTGAAAGAAATTCAGTTGAAAAGAATAGAATTCTGTATCAATGACATAAACTTTCAATATAAAATTTTAGCCGGATATTAATAATATCCGACCAGATATTAAACAAACTACATAATACCGGATATATATGGATATTTTTCGATGCATCCCTATTTACAACTATTTACAACAAAGCAAAAGGCATGTTCTAAAGAAAGATTTTTTTTATAAAACTTGCTATAATTTTTTATCAGTCAATATTTTATATGTATTTTACTATATGTATTTTACTATATACATATGTACACATATATATATATATATATATATATATATATATATATACATATATATGTGTATATGTATATATTTATATACAAGATGTCTCAAAATTCGATTCGCTTAAAATATTATAGCAAGAAATTTTCGAAAAATTAAATAAAAGTATTATTTGTAAATCTTTATTTTAAGCAATAAATAATTTTCTGATATATTATGTTTACATAGTCATCTGTGAGTATTAGTGAGTGTACTGAAGCTTATCAGCTTTCATTAGTACTATCGCATGAGCAACTCGTACATGGACAGTAAACGTAGATGGTCATCTAAACGTAGTCTATAATTAAATATCATATTTAAATTTATTATCTAAAAAATTAGTATTTAAAATAAAAATTTTCAAATAATTTTTTTAGTTAATTTTCTAAGAACTTTCTTACTATAGTATTTTAAGTCGTAATTTTGACGCTTTGTATATATGTAATATATAATACGTATATATAATATATATTATATATGTAACATGTATGTAATTAGACAGAAAGATCGTAATAATACTTAAGGATTGATTCTCGAGATCATTTTGAGATGAAAATTCTATCAAAATGTCGAGGTTGTAATAGTTTTTGAATTATAAGTACTTAAAGTTAGCGAATCATATTGCATAAAGTTCGCGCATTTAGGTTGTATCGATTTTCTGTTGTATCACATCTAAACGCAAATTTTAAGTGTATACACTTAGCGAATGAATACCAAATGAGTAATGAATGCAAAAGTTTATGTTGTTATTTATTACATAAAAGTCGCACAAGTTTAATTGCTATGTATAATGAACATCGAATCTAATCGAAAGTATCCGGTGCAATTAAGAAAAAGAATACACTGCTTAATATAAACATGAATGTCTGAACATTGGTGTTCGTTCATTAGGTGTATGCACGGCTTTAAACGGTATAATTCGATAACTTTAAATGTTTATAATTTAAAAATTATTATAGGTTTAACATTTTGATATTAGAATTTTTGTCTCAAAATGATGAAAACTTAGGAATCTATCCTTAAGTCATCTTAATATTTTAACATTCAGACATTTAGTGGCGCTTCGTATTTAAAGTATTTAACATAAACAGTCTTGTTTCTAATCTTATTATTTATCCTTAAGTGTTGTTATGATCTTTACCGGACATTTACCGTGTACAATATATATACTTAATACAAAAACACAGTGTGTCTGACAATTAACGGTAAAACTCTTGCATAGCGGTAAAATGGACTAAACTGAGTCGAAAAGTCTTTTACCATTTTGCAATTTTTGCAATGGTAGATATTAATTTATGAAAATAGTCAAATTCGCCCGGCCTTCCACCAAATGCAAACGCGCGATAAGATACGACGGCTCAGTGAGGTGCGCGTCTTTACTAAACGTTAATTCTAATGTTGCTTGTAAACAACGTGTCTGTGACGAAGAAAATTTCTCTGAATGGTTTTATATCGTCGCGCGCTTACATTTGATTCTGCCTATATGAGAATTTTGTCATTAATTATCAGACACTCTGTATACATGTATATATCTCACACACACACATACACACACGCACGCACGCACGCACGCACGCACGCACGCACGCACGCACGCACGCACGCACGCACGCACGCACGCACGCACGCACGCACGCACGCACG
>Ga0157364_1000437_pt1 | contig 27870 bp, 12 predicted proteins | sample AttsexASBM2_FD_111476 | JGI IMG/M metagenome (GOLD analysis project Ga0157364, IMG submission 111476) | Fungus gardens microbial communities from leaf cutter ant in Ribeirão Preto, State of São Paulo, Brazil - Atta sexdens ASBM2 | ecosystem: Host-associated > Fungi > Mycelium > Unclassified ... | reverse complement strand
CGCTGGCTGTGTTTGTTTGTATTTTAGAAATATTAAATAAAGTTTTTTAATTGTAATACTGATATACTTTGCGTTTTCTATCGATTTCTCGGGGCATCTCATATTAAGAGCACAATTTTTTGACTTTTCGATTTGCTCATTTTTTACATTTTTTAATTTAAAAAAAAATGGAATTTGAATTAAATTTTATAACGTTAACTTAAAGCTTATTAAATTCCCTTCAAAATGACTTATTATTTTTTAAAATTCTGCCTATAGATTTCTAGCATTTACCCAAAATGAACTCGGAATCTTATAAAAGAGGTCTTTCCTTTATATATTGAGAGAAAATTTTGAGGACTCAAAGGTGTGTACTTTAAATTACATATCGAATTTGAACGTTTCACAATTTGTCCGTATTATTCACAATTATCTGTAAATAATTGTTTGTTGGCTACCTTGCAAAAGGAATTATAAACAAAAAAATGGCACAAATTTTTCTGAATTTATTTTTTAATTATGTAATTTATGAACAAATGCGGACAAATTGTGAACAGTCGAATTCCGGATGTAAAAAAAAAACATTTAACTTACTCAACTCTTTTACATATTTATAAAACTCTTTTGTATATTTATTTTTTGCAGTGTGGACAAAAAATTGTTTATAAATAAGTTTAGACATGTCAACAATCGAATGCCATATCAATTTTATATATAAACATTTGTATTTAAGAGTACAAACTTTATAGACTTTGTAATAACAATATTTTTGGTCACATGTCTGATTTTAGATAGATGTACAGCATCAATTGCTATAAAATCCCTTGGAAGAAAAAGCGTTTTATAAACGTCACCATATTGTGGCAGGATTTCCACCGCAGAGATGATGATTTCCACGAAATAAGTTGCCCATGGCGAGGCATTTTAGATTAACGGGTTCAGTCGCAAAAATTCGCGACGTCGGCGATTTAATTCTCACGCCCGGTGTCGGTGGGATGTAGCGTGTGCGGTGGCGAGGAAGAAACGATCTTCTCGACGGAGATTAATCGAGCGCGTCGATCGAACGGACGGACGGATGCGCGCGGATGTAACACGCGCTGCCGGCTGGCGTGGATTATTCGGACGGGGACGACACAGGCGAGGGCTTATCTCACGGCTGTCGTCATATCGCGGACTCGGGGTTACGGCGAGAGGTTACGTTTTCTTTTTTCCGCACTTTTTACGCTTTTGCTTTATCGACCCTCGCTACTCGATAGCAACGGCTGACACACGGAGATGTCTCTTCTCTTCGCGTCACCTTATCCCACCTCCGTCCCGCCGCGCCTCGATTTATTTATCTAATCGGACCTGGTCGGTCGCGAAGTGCGTTAAGTGCTCGACGAGCGACGCGCCTTATCTTCGAGATCGAGAAAATCCGGAGACACTTCTCGCGCGTGGTTTTTACGTAATCCTCGCGCAATCGACACTGAATAACAGCACTTGTCCGGGGAATAAAGTTGTATGCGAAAAAAATTCTAGCTAAATGTGCAATTTTTCTTTTTTATTGCTTTTTTTAAATTTACGTAATGATGAAATACGTGTAGATGTTACACACGTATGCATTAAATAATCGTTAACTGAAAGTCATAATTATTAATCATAGAAGGTTAATATGGAGATTAATATGGAAATATTGATACGATGGAAATATTATAATTATATGATGGTATACCCTGCTGTTTTTGTTATCATCAAGGATTTAATCACTCGTCAATAATTAAATTATTGATGATATTTGAATCTTTCATTCAATTAAAATCGATAGAAATTTTAATAGACTGATATAAATTATGTTCTTTTATTTGTTTCTAATTTTTGTTTTTCATCTATTATAGGTAAATATATAAATATATTTTTAATGTGATGCTCAGAGAAAGTCATATATATAGAATAATTTGGGAAATTTCTAAAATAAATCGCAATGCTATTTTGTGATTATAGCAATTAGGTTTTAATTAACTAATCGTACAATACGATGCGAAAAAATACGATTAGATGTTCTCTGGAGCTCGCCATAATAGAGATAGCCTGTATCATAATCGAACCATAACTATGTTGAATATATATATAAAAATAAATTAAGTGTTTCAATTAAACTTTTTTAAAGAGAAATTGATAGATTTATTATATTATTATGAAGGAAATTATAAAAACTACTATGAAATTCGTTAAATGCCTGAAATACACGAAAGATATCTTAATTATGATTCGGGAGCTTATCTTTATCTCCTGATAATATATGTTACTAATAACAATTAGGAATTTTATATAATGTTATAAAATATAGATATTATATATTGTTATAAAATACCACTGCAAAAGCTTATTAGATTATTTATAAGATATATCATTCGTTAATTAATAGAGAATGTTGATAATCTGTGAAAACATAGTACTCGGTTAAATTGAATTGCTTCTTATTGGAGGAGGGGAAACTAGAATAATCTGGAATCAAATATATATCTACCTTAAAAGAGATTTATCTTATTTTATTCCGACTTTTATTCTTTCAGTTCAACCAATTAACAAGAAGCGATTATCTCAATTTGCTGTGTGAATCATTCTGTAAAGCGATTCTGAAGTCACTTTAGAAAGAAATTAATATCATTGTAATAACGAAAAATTCTAATAGACGATTGTGACGATATCGAAGATCATGTATTTTTATTTTAAAATCTCGAGGATAATAAGCGTGTGATTTGACTGGCAAACGGGACAATCTTTGCTTATTATCTGCTTCCGCTTGCAAAGAATCGATTAATTATGTGCGTTTAAAAGGATTTTATACATTTACTGTTAATGATATTCCCGAATTATATTTTTATCCATTCAGTCAAAAGTAAGATTATATAGAATATATCTGATAGTTATATTTAATCATTTTGATACATTACTTCTAACGGAATATAAATACATGCATGACATTTAATATAATTGAATTGAATCAAGTAATTAAGAGAAGCCGCTAATTATGGTCAAAGTTAGATATTGAAATAATATTTCTATGAGACATATTTTAAATACACTTATTTTAGATATATGACTGTACACCGATACTTTCGACTTGCAATAGAATCAACTAAAATAATAACAAAATCCATATAAAAATATTATTTCAACATCTAATTTTGATTGTAGTTGGCGTTTTTCTTACTTCTAATTAATTTATTCATATATAGAGGTCTTATTCTCTAACTTATTAATTTGAGATGAATTTTACTTTCATAAAATATTAATCTGTATATTATAAATATATTTGACACTCAAAATTGAAAGGTCGCGAAAAATGATAACTTCCTGAAAACTTCGTTTATACAAAATTACCAGCAATTTTCGAAGTCAGATACTTTAGAATACGTAATTGTAATGAAAATCATTTTATTAGAAGATTATTACGTTGTTGCCTCATTTGTCAGCTCTACTTTGCTTTAATTAATTTTTTTCATCATTCACGTGATCTAACCGGGATTAGCAAATAGCAAGTCGTATAAATATATCTCGAAGTGTACGCGTGTGTGCGTACACGTGCTTCCTCGTGCGCAAGTGAACTTGGCTCGATTAGTCGTCGTTGATTCTTGTGTCATCGATGCCCACCTACGATTTATGTCTCGTTTCTCTGTTCACAGCCTGTCAGTGAGTGGACGTCGCTGAACGTAGTTGAATGGATGTCAGCCCTAAATCTATACCGCTATGCGGACGTCTTCAAATCGAAAGACATTAAAGGCAGCGATCTGCTTCATCTGGATCGGGAAAAGCTCATGGTAAGCCGATCATCTTAATTAGTTATTAGCATACTGGTTGTCCATACATCTCGGATTAAGGTAACTAAATTGCCATTCAGTGGATTGAGAACCCGACTTGAACGAAGGAACTTCAAATGTGGGACATTCGTGATTATTACTATTAAATTATTATAATCAAGATAATTTTTGTTTTATTATTATTAGTAAATCATACCCTTTATTCTACTTTTACTATAATATAGTAATTATGATAATAACAAGTAAATTATAATGATTTAATTTAATGAATGATAGAAAATCAAATGAAATAGGGTAATATCGTGAAGTTATTATAACATACTCTACTTAACTTTGTTTTTTTTACAAGATCATTGCACTGATTTGGAAGCGGTGTATAATATTAATTAAAAATACGATATATCCATCTACTAAAGTGATTAAATATAATTATGATTGAAAATCACAAATTAAAGTAATTTCTATTTAAAAAATCAAATGAAGGCTAAACGAAATTGATTTTTCTTTCAATAGTTTTTTTATTCTAAATCTGCGAACTACAATGAAATAGTGAGACTAAATCGATTCCTACGTAACTATATATTAATCTCGAAACAATTATCGATTTAATGAGCGATAATGCACTGTCCTCATTCGTAAGTTTATCATCGACAATAAATTATTTTATTATGATATTTTTTTCGAATTTACCGACAATTCTAAAAATGGCGGGTTTTATTACGATAGCCAACTATTTTCTTCTTGATCAATTAATCTTTTCCCATTAATCAGCCATGGTTTAGTTTAGAGAAATGTGACTGTAGCTTATACGAAATGCTTATTAGAATTAATTAGCAGTAAAAATTAATGTACTATAATAATACCATATCAAGCTATTGCAAAACGATTGCGTGGAAGACTGTTTATTTACTTTATTATCGAACGAGATTTTGTTCGGAGAAACTATTTGGCGAATCAAGCAATTTAGCGGGGGACTGTACGTTTTTTGCGATGTGCATTAAAGCTAGTCACACGCACTTTTCGTAACAGTAAGGTTTTCGACTAATTGCATTGCTCGATTCAGTCGTCCGTAACCGTAACACTAAAAATCGAGCATTCGTGATTGGTCGAAAATCTCACTGCTACTGTTACGGAAAGTGTGTGTGACTAGCTTAACGCTCGTGAAACGCACAATCACGAGGTCGAATCGTGCAAAAAGTGCAAATTAAGTTCCTTGCATTTTCGTGTCCCATTTGATTGAAATTTAATTCTGCGACAAACAATCGTCAGCAATCTGTTCTGAGCTATATTCCTACTTTTAGAATGCGCACATATTCAAATTCTTCAGGTTTAAATTTGATATATATTGCTAGCATGTGTATGTGCGTGCGTGCATGTGTGTGTACAAGCTCACATGTGGTTATATTTGACTGAATATTCGTCGATTAATTTTCTATTATTTATTCTGCGTTATACATTTTTTTATTTTCAAAAGGATGAGAAGAGTTGTCTCAAAATTATTTTATTGTTATTTAAATTTTTATTATTACATTCTGAAATTAAATAAATCCCTTTTCCAATTAACTAAAAATAGGATAAAATTCGCTAATATTTTTCTTTTGATTTCTTTATATCCTTTAGATATCTATAAATGTGCTGGAATAGTTCCATACAAGTTTCACTCTAGTTACATATAAATTTTTATACGAAAATCTGCTATTAACACACAACTTCAAGTTTTGAAATAAAAAAGTAGTAGGAGCACAGTTTTTTTTTATTACAAGTGGTAAAGTCATTTGATGTCTTTTTGTACTGAATCATCAGTCCTTGGTCTTCGCTCGTTTCGAATCGGCAGCGAAGGCGGAATCGCGCGATCGAAAATTCTTCGGCTAATGCTTGGCAGAGACGATGACCTCGAGTCGAGAGTATCTGGACGACGTTTTCCTTGGCCCGTTGACCTTGTAATTGCCCTGTAGCGTCTGCTGGTGCGCCACAGTCGAGTCTTTATCGAATCCCCCTCCCGATATGTATATCTCTCTCTTTCACCCATTCTACGTCGATTTTTCTTTATCGTCATTTGCGAGTGACCCGCAACTTTCGGATGCTTTCGGTTAGGTAATTTTCTTCTTCTCATCGCCGCGCGAAAAAGATTCCTTGTTCAGCTTATTTTCGCAGCATTATACGCTTTTTGTAAAGTCTAACACGATACATTATGTATGGAAGAATTTGATTTAATAAGATCACTTTTATTGATGCAGCGCTTCATTGCTTGTCATGCATTTATCGCGTTTTTTTATTAACTTTTTAGTAGCCACGATTTGACGTGAGGTCTTTATTAAGACGACAAGGTTGGTCCCGATATGATTTTTGTACATCTGTTGTGATTCCATTACGTGCCTATCCTATTTCCGGTAATCACGACGTTTTTCTGTGTTGTTATCAGTTCAAAACATTGTGGTAGAATTACCGCATAATGCACGAAATATGTAATTTACTGTGCTGCGAAATATCATTATTTATAACTCTGCGTATTTTGACAAGTAAGTAATGATATATATATTATCGCGTCTTCGCTATTATTATTCTACATCACAGCGGAACATTTAGTAACAAAAATTTTTTTTAATTTGTTGAATTCTAAAGTATATTTATACAAAATAATATGAAATATTAAATTTATTTTAATGTGTTTCTTTTTATCGTCCCATTTAAGATGGTATCTTTTTAATATTTCATCTCCATATGAATACTTCATGTGCAGCATTTTTTATACGTATGCATTTTATATATATATATATATATATGTAAGGAAAAAAAGATTGAAAAGATGTTGCTCTATAAATAGAACTTATAAGATGGACTTATGGAGAGAAGAAGTATATTAAATTATAATATATTTGTTGTAAGCAAATATTGATTATTAAAGAGTTAAAAATTATTTTTAACTGTAAAGGATAAGATATGAAACGTACATTTTATGATTGATAACACGTTGAAGAAATATTAGATAAATATTGCATAAAAGCGTAGCTTTTAATATCATCAGAGTGCAACATAAAGAAAAATTTTTTTACAAAATATATCACAAAAACAACTTCAATATAAGATGAACTTTTTAACTTTTTGAACTTCATTATAAGATGAAGCTGTTTTTATGATATTTTATATATCTGCTGATATAACTTTTTATATCTGCTGATTAAGTTTTATTTTATTTTATTCTCTCTTAATTACTGCACGGCGCATCGTTAAAATGCTAAATAAATGCTGCCACAATTAAAATACGTAGATATAAGTCGAGATATAAATATAAACTTTACGAAACATTTGCATTTTGCAATTCTATGGAACACAATGCAAAGGCACTTTTTCCTGCGTCTGGTCACAGGACGCCGTCTTGTAATGTTCGGTGATCAGAGAACTTATGCGCTCATAACGACTCAGTAGAATAGCTGAGATTATTTGCGTTCTCTTGTGCAAATCTTGGATATTAATATTATTATACTATCTTTCTGCATCATTACTGAAAGAAAAATATACAAAATTTTAATAAATAATTGTTTCAATAGTATTAATATAATATTTATTTATGAAAAATAAATGTTTGCTAAATAAAGAAATATAACAAATCAAATTAACGGTTCTTCATTTATTAAATAAATATGTGTTTTATATAATATTCAATAAATATTTAACTGGTAGTATTCAAATAAATATTTATTAAAATTTGATATATTTTTCCTTCGTAGCGTAGAATACACATTTTAGTTAACGTAGAATTTGAGTTTCAAAAAGTACTTGCATCGACAAGCATGTACAGTAAGAGCAAAAAATATTCGTATAAGGAAAGTTTTTATAAAAAAAGTCTTATTTAAGAAAATAAATTAGCAATTTTATACAATGAATATGTCATGTTCTAACATATACAAATGAACTTCGCATATATTTCTGATATTATAAGATAAATTTCTCGATTGTACGAATACTTTTTGAGCATTCAAATTGAACTTTTAATTTTTGCTTATTTTTCAGATTATATATTTTCTATAATTAATACACATATTTTTGGTATATATAATTTTAAGAAACATACAGTCTATTTTATTTTTTATGAATAAATTGTTAATTATCCAGTAAGACATGATCATCAATTAAACGTCGAATCGACGTCAAATTGATGTTGAAATTATTGTATCAATATCGATTCGATACTTCATTTCTCGCTGGATAATATTTAATTTTTAAAAATAAAGTTAAATAAATTTTTTTTAATATTTAAATATTTTCTCTGTACGAATACTTTTGCCAATTACATACTATTAAAAAATATTTGATTTTTTATATTATTAAGAGCGTTAATGTTAAAACAGAATGAAATAGATCCGTTTGCATATTGAAATTCCCCAAAATTTTTGCACTTAAAATAAATAAATATACTTGGGCGATGAAGGAAAAGAAAGCGAAGATGCTTAGTGCAAAAAGTGCAAGCAACGTGAACAGACTAATGTTAAGAAATATTTTATTTGACAATAATAAAAGTATTTAATATAAAAGCAGAATGCAATGTAATAATTTTATTTTTCGACGTATCTTTCGATATTTTTAAGATATACATATATCAGAAAAGAGAAGCAGATAATAGCGAAACAAACTTTTCTCATTTTCGCCGCGCAGTAGCTACGCCGTTGTAATGATCATGCATGCGTTTTCGCCGCGTGTTACCACGCGCCGCATTATCATAATTATGCGAGAGACCCGCGCGCGGTGTAACGGGTCGGTCGAGACGGACAATCGAATTACATCGGTCGGCTGTATTGGCCCAAGTTCTCGATGTTCGCTGTGGGAAAACGGGCGTTTCTTCGAACTGTAATTACGCCCGCGTTTTCCACGGTGGCAACGGCGCGAGGCAAGTAATTGCGCTCATTCGTTCGCGCGGGTGGTATAATAAAAGCGGTTTGAATTGCAAAAATTCACAATGGAATCACGCTTGAAAATCCGAGCGCGGGCTAAGACTAAAATTAGGGTACGTTAATTAGAGAGATCGAATCGTCTGTCCACTGATTTTACGGTAACGTTATTAGAAATTACATGGAACGGTTTTGCTATCTACTTTAGCTTCACTGTTAAATATTGAAGATACAATGTTAATTTAATTTCTTGAATTAAGTAATTATAATTTGTTACTTTTAACTTTTATTTGTGTCAAAATTTTAATCACTCGATTTCTGATTGATTTTAAAGTAAATAACATTTATATGCATTTAGTAAATAATAAAGTAAATTTGAATTAAATTTAATACGTTTTTTAAATTAAACTATTTAACTCTATTATTTGTTGAATTAACGATATATTACGTAAGAGCAATGTGATGATCTGTAAAAATGATTAAAAATTAAAATTTCGAAGATGTTATGAATTTAACAGTGTAGGTACAAGTCTGAAAATAATTTTATTGAACCATCAAAAGAATTATGGAAAGCCTGATGAGCAATGCTGCAAAGAGTTTTGACATTCTAATAACAACAATAACCAATTTAATACTACATAATTATTTTGATAATTTAAACAATTTTTTTTCAGGTATATATATATATATATATATATATATATATATAAAAATTTTGAGATACTTAATTATGTTCTTTCTATAATGTTGCATTCGAAATTCGTTCGTTTTCATCGTTATTGTGGTGCTTTGAATTGATCTTGAAGAACCAGAAGAATCTCTCCTTATTCACTCGAATGTTTTTCGATTTGGAAATGAAATTGTTACCAATTTTTATAATTTTTCATGGGAATTAATTAGTTGGATAAATTGAGAAATTTCTCTTAGATGCCGGTTTTTCGATTATCGATCTTCATCATATAGGGATCCTCATGAACTTAGCCTCTGCGCGGGGCAAAAGTGCACGTCTCAAGGCTACTTCAAGCGTAAATCGCATATTATCATACTAATTGACTCGTAAATCGACACTTCTTTTAGTGCGAGAAATTGTTTGAGTCTCCCACTCAACTTGTCCTTCAAGTACATTTTCCCGCTACGAACACATGACGAGACAATAAAAAAATATGTCTCCCTTAATATTTTTCACGGGGGCGTCTCAGGAATTCATCATTGCTTTTCTGGAAGATTCTTTTCAATTTAGTTTTATGAAGAATTTATTTCAGAATTTATTTTATGTCAGACATATCAGTTAGAAAGCCGTTACCGAGGAATTATTTTATTGAAGTGACTTATGGCGGATCTTTCTAAAATAAAATCTACTTCTTATAGTGCTCCTTGACGTTTTGTTTGCGCAAGAAATGAACGGGGGATGTGCAAAGTACGCTCGTATCCTCGAGTACTTCGTGCAAATTCTCTCCCCCCGTTGCAAAGCGATGAATTCTTCCCGAGCGTTTCTTGGCACTTGGAATAAAATAACGAGCGCGTCAAATTTTATCGCCGCGTTCTCGCACGGCCGCGTAATATATCGATCACTTTACTTTTGCTGGCTTGTCGCCGCTAATAATAGCGTTTAGCCCACTGCGCGCCGTGGCGCCGGCCGAAATAGCGCGCCATCGCGCGAGAACGTGCGCGCGCGCGCATAGCCAAATAATTTGAAAAAGAAACCAGCTGCCGGAAGTGCTTTCTGTATAGAACCGGATTATTTTTTTTTTGCGGTACAGAGACAATTTACGTAAAATGAAATCACATTCACGTCTATTTTCCGTTTCCGTTCAACTTTTCTCTTCGAGTTCTCCCTTTTATACAGCTTCCTTTTCTCTTTTTCGAGAGAAGCCGCGTCTTTTATCAAAGGATTCGACTGTTTGAAATGTACATTGCATGGGTATAGAGAATTCGCAGCATAACGTGACATTTAAATTTTACGTTGACATCTCTCTTGCTTTTATAGGATTTTATATTTAAAGAATATGTACATTTAACATGTATATTTATAAAGAATATATTTCACTTTCCAATATTTTTAAATCTGTACACGGAAAATATATGGTTTTGCTAACGTATTTAAAAATTTGGCTAGATATCTGAAAATAATTTTATTGGACCATCAAACTAATTATGTAAGATGTTCAAACTTATATAGTTGTTAGAATGTCAAAACTTTTTGCAGCATTACTTATGCTTGAAATGTGTATGTAATTATTTTGATATGATTCAACAAAATTATTTTCAAATCGGTATCTAGCTAAATTTTTGGATATTTTAGCAAAAATTCTTTCCTTAAACGAGACACTATAAAATCCAAGACCAGATCGTTAAATTACATTAGTTCACAAGATTTTGTGCAAGAAATGAAGATTATTTCTAGAATAATTTTCTATGCTGATTCCGAATCTGTCATGTTTCCATTAGATCTGGATTTTAAGATATAAGAAGAAAAAATATATATTTCAATATGTAGTTGTTTTGAAATTATAAAAACAATTATAATAACAAATCAGAAGTGAGAGATTAATTTTTGTTGTTTTATACTTTAAGTCGATTTCACGTATTAGAGTATAATAATAATTGCCACGTTTTTATCCTAATATCTGTAATAATAACATTTCTCAATTATCATCAAATCCTGGTAAAAATGTTCACTTTGTTCATCACTTGTCGCATCTAGAAATCCTAAAACAGAAACTGATCACGCAGTTTTGTTAAAATCAGAGCGAAAAAGAGTGTATAAATATTGTCTTTTTTATATCTCATTTTAACTTATATTATCTTATTCATTGTAAATTACTAAAACTGAAAAATATTAGACTGTTCAAAAGTTTACCATGGCCAAACTCTGTTATAGGATCTCTAATCGCACCTAAATTCAGAAAGAAATGATATATCTATCTGAAAAATTGGTACATCTTAAAATTGACATGTTATATTTGAAAACTTTGACCTGATGAAATTTATTTTATTGATGACAGATTCAAATTTAGCGCACAAAAAATACGTTAAAAGAATTGCTTCCTTTTCTCGTATTAAAAATTAATCAAAATTTGTAAAGTGTTATAGGAGACGAAAAACGTAATTTTCTCGATCAGATACGTCGACGGTGCGTTAAAATAATGTTCTGATCAAGTCTGTTTGTGTTATGCTTATAACGTGAATTTTGTAGCACAAATGCGGGGAATTTAAATTACGATGCGAACATGGAAAAAAAAAGCTGTGATCAAGTGATTTAGGGTAATATTAATAGATGATTTCTTGGATCTATTCACGATTGCATCGATATTGATCGATTAACATAGATCGATAAAGATAACGTGATTATCACGCGACTAATCGTTCGACGATTATCTCATCAAGCGCGCCCAGCAGCAAATGTGCAATTCACTGACGTATATCATTCTACATCGCACGAAGGTTGCGAACATTTTTAACTCTCATCTCTATAATCGCGAGCGGCTTGTTAGCACATTTGACGAGTTCTTAACACATTTGCATGTTTCACGAGAGGTAGACGCTAAGAAACGTAGAAATATAGAATTTTCATCATTTTACTTCGTACGAACGAATGAGAGTTATGTTTTAGTTGTGATTATATTTACAGTTTTTGCATAAGCTATTCTATAATTATCATATTTGTTTCAGCTATAATTTTAGCTGTTTTTTTTAAGTAGCCGCTTTGAAGTCGATGCTCTCTCAAAAAATATTTAATGATAGACATAATTATATAGAGCAGCGTATATATACGTATTTTTTATTGTTTTTTTAAAGGAGAATTATTTTAAATTTACGCTATCCTGTGCCGATATTTTTTGGCATTTTAGATATATAATTTTTCTCCAGCAAAAATATTTCGCGATCCAGTAATACTCTTTTTTGTTTCTCTCTTCTTTATTATTTAAAATATGCGAAACGACACGTCGAGCAGCTACTGTATCGACATTCCACAAGTGGCATTCCTGGACAATCAAAGACACCGATCCAAACCATTAACATGCGGTATGACGTATTCTCCGCAACAGAGATACGGATTCGCAATTGAAGTGACTGTAACGGATGACAAAAGCCTTTCGGGTTCTCTCGAAGGTCTCCATTACACGAATGCGACTTGCATCGCAAACTTGCGAACCGCGGGGTGCATTATACCTCTTCGCCGAGCGCCGGTGCAGGTATTGTGCAGCGGTGCACACCCGACACCTGTTGCCTTGGCCGTGCTCTAGGGAAAACGAGATGCCTGCTGGGAGAGAGAACGCAGAGAAAGAGAGCGAGCGAGAGGGTCGTAACGACGCGTATAAATTACGATCGCCCGTTCGGCGGCGTGTGTTCACCCCTTTTACGAGCGTGGTGCTCCCGACTCCTCAACGTCCCCCTTGACTGATTTACCGTTGCGGTACCCGCGAATTATCTCTCTCCTTTTCACTCTTTTTGCGATATTCGCCATTCTTAGAGAGTATTTTCCGCGGCTTCGTTCGCGAAAAGGGAGGCACGCTGTAATTTACAACGCGAACGATCGCGAGCGATCTCCGTGGGGCTGAACTCAGAAAGTCTGAAACTTGCAGTAAATTTATTGAACAGATCATATACCAATACTGGATACTAACTTAAAAACACATAAAAAGCGTACATAATCATATAATTACGGAATAAAATGCAAATGTATTCTGGTGTGCGGTATCGATTGATTTTTTTTTTATAATCAACGATGAAAAAACACTTCCTTAAGAATTAAGAAAAATTGAAACTCCCTCAATAGAGAATCTGCCAGTTACTATTGAATTATATTCATAAAAAAACTAAAAAATTGATTAAAACGAATATTTTAAGGATGTTTTGTATTATAATATCTAAAAATATTAGCCAAAAAATGTTTGTCTTGTCATAAACACGTCTTGAAATAACTGCAAAAAACAGAATAAGTTAGCTTATAATGACTTTATGCAACAAAATGACCATATTTTGTTGCAATTTTAGACATATAACTTTTAAATGAATGAATGGATCTGAAACTTTTGTACGAATATTTATTAGTATATATAAAAAAATTTGATTTAATTCGTATGCTATGACTTCAGATTTGCAAATAAGTACTTTTGCTTAAAAATGTGATTTTTCAAAAAAATCAAGGCAAACAAAATAATTAATTAACTTTTAAATCAATAAGAAGATTGACTTAAATTTTTACACAGATACTCAGACTTAATAATAGAATAATCTATGAAATATTTTATGTCTTTGGCAATGCTTTCAGATATCCTTAAACGATCACATCGAAAAATCACGACTAATTTAATTTTTTATAGAATTTTGCGGTCATATCGCGATATTACAGGCGAAGCATTTTGAAGAACTGGCAAAATTATTCTATTTGTGAATGACCAGATGATGATTTCTGTTGAAAAAGTGGGCCAGTGGATCTTAATCGGTCCGCTATCTCCGAAACGTTGAACTCTTGTTAGCGCCTGGGTTATTTATGACAAGAGTATTATTTTCCCTCATTAGTCACTGTGTAACTGTCTCCACGCTTGACTTTGTCACGCGTTATATACCCGCTCTTTATAGTCGCGCCGTCGCGATCTTAACTTGCGCTACATTCTAGCAGATTTACAACTGTCATACTTGCACGTTTTCACCGTCAGCGCGGCGGAAGAGTCTCTTTCGGTCCGTGATTCTGTAGAATTGGTCCCGAAGGACCCCGCCATTTTCTGTGACGCGAACGACATTAAATCGATGAAAAGTTACATGTCTGAAGTTGTGTCTTCAAGTCGAAAAATCATCATTTTACAGCTTTTATATTATAGAATCTTAATAAAATATTTATTGTATGCAATATATTACATACATTACGTTTCAATATAATACAAGTATAGTGATATTTCTGAATTAATTGAATCGATCTTGAAAATACAGTTATTTAAATTTATTGGAATTCAAATTTTGCAAACATTATTCTCATGCTTTAATTTTACTTTTTCTTTCATCGAATATTTTTAATAATATTCAATGATGTGAGGCATTCTTTTTTTTTTTATGGAACAGATTTTGGAGAATATTTTTATTTTTAAACTACACAGCTCACTTCATCCAAGGAACGTTTTGAGAACTTTCTTTGGACATATTTAAAACGTCTCTTGGTAGTTTGCTATACATATTGTAGAATTAGCGCCTTTATTATGAAAAGCCACTATGATGAGTTATAATGATTTAAAATTCAAAAATTTATAATGAAAAATTAATATCATAAAGTCATATTTTTATATCATAAACATAAATTTTAATATTTGAAATTATCATTTATGATAATATATTTATTTATTCGAATCATGCAAGTAAAATTAAACATTTAAATGTATGAAGCAGAATATCGTTCTTTCATTAGATTAGCATTTCATTTCTCCTTGCAACGTTTTTTTTTTCTATTTGGAGTTCCATCGTCGTCGCGAGAAGATTAAATTCAAACCGTAACATGTCTTAAAAGAACCGGATCGGTGTGTCTTCCTCCATTCGAGTGCATGCGAGACATCGTCGTATGATTTCTTGTTGCAGAATATGGGTATAAAAGATGAATTTCATCAGAGAAACATTTTGGTGTGCATCGAGGAACTCTGCAAAACGTTGCCACCACCTCCGGTGGCGATGGAGACGCTCAACACGACGACGTCGACACCCGGCGTCACCGTCGAATCGGCCTGTTCCCTCGGAGTTAACTATCCGGGCAACAACCTGGCCAATAACGCGCACAACCTCGTGCCGCACAGCTTCAGCGTGTTGGAGAAGTGTGGCAAATGCCATAAATACCTCAGGGGCCTCTTACATCAGGGCTTCCTCTGCCAAGGTACGTTTCTTTTATCAACGTTGACCTTTGTTAAATCTTAATCTGGGTATCTTTTTGAATAAATTGAACTTTACTGGGGACTTACGAAAGAACTCGATTGAATCACTTCGTATTTTAATTCCTTCGCCGACTTCCTTAGCGCTCTTGAAAGAATTACAAATTATATTGCTCTATTTTTAATTAATTCTTTAGATTAATGACCGTTCTTAATGAATTTGTAACATGTGTATCTTTCAAAAATTATATAACCAGTAAAGATTTTTATATGAAGGTTGTCAAATTCCATCATCGTTAAATATCTAACATTCGTGTTTATTCTTGCATGACAATTGCTCTGAATAAAATTCTGAAACCAGTACAAGTGAACTAGAAAAAAAAGGAAACTATGTGCGTTTTTTCGCGTTGTTGATCTCGCGAATTTTCTACGTTGCGCAGATTGCGGGCTGGTCTCTCACAGGACGTGTTCAGCGACGGGTTTACCTTCCAATTGCATATCGGTCGACTCGGACAATCGTATCAGCAGGTTTACTTCAGGTAAGTCACGTCGCTCGGATTGTCGCAGTTGCCGTTGCAAATTTTACAGCGTGGCACCGCCCATTAATCCTTTATCGTGTCTCTAATGTATAGAACACGGAAAGACGCTGAAAAATTTAGTTGTCTCTTCAAAGGCGGGAGAGACATTGCGTCAGAAATACGATTGCTAGCATCGTAACCAGCTGCGTGGCAATATCGTATGCGAGTTACAAAATTGACGGCAAGGACGCCCATTCTGGCGCCTGACCGCTCGCATCTCGTTATGATAACCTGGATCATTTTACGGAGGCTTGCACCTCATGGCTGACAGCTTTCTTCCATTGAAATCCCTCCGCGCCGCGGTCGCGTAGGAGTCGCCTCACTTGTTGGCATTTAATGATCCTTAACCGAGAATACGAGTTTCAATATGGGTTTTGCAGGTCTTGCTTTGCAATGTGTTCTACACTTCGCAAAAACTAATATCCATGGTGTGACGTTGCAAGAATACGGCAGTCTACAGCATTTCAGCGGATTGAATTTATTCCGATTCGATCTTTGCAATTGTACTTCCGCAACTCTGTCAACATTTCCGTATACAAAACATTAAAGTATATTCGTTCTCAGAGTAACGAAATAGTTTTCGGGAGGAATCGATGTTAAGAGAGATTTTGTAAGATTTTTTTATACTTTGTGACAGATATGTATTATTAAAAAAGTATAAAATGTATTATATATATATATATATATATATATATCGCTTCTTTGATAGAAAAGTAACACTTTTCGAAATTAGTAATTTTTCTTAGGAAAAAATTTTTTTAATTCTGAATTTTCGAACGTTTCAAAAAATGCTTTAACAACTAAATGCGACATTTTTCTTTAACTATTTTAGCGCTGATAACATTCCTTTTTCCAGGGTCTAAAAACTTAAAAAATATTTCTTTTCTATAAACAATTATTACGAACTTAAGTAGAAAATACTTTTGCTTTTTAGCGATAAATTGCGATGAAAATATAAATGTATCGTTTCTCTAACTGAAAATATGTCTTTATAGTGTCTTTATAGTGTGTTCATATCTTGTTCACTAAAATGTCTCAAAAATGCTATTTTACACTTTTTGAATTTGATTTTTTATCAAGTTGTACTTTTTTGCCAAACAAGCGAATATATATTATTTTATATACACATTTTATATAAAATATATTTCTAAGGAAAAATCGAAATTTAGAGAAAAGCATTTTAGGCATTTTATCTTTTTTAATATTTTACATTTATAAATGAATTATATTTCATGAATTATAGCTGTCACACCTTGTCTTATCTACCGAGTAGTTTTTTATCAACTGTTATTATTAGTTCTTCATTCTTGTACCGATGAGCTCTTAGAACACCGGAAATTTTCTTAAGTTACGCCCGGTCGCTAGTTGGAGGTGCGATGTGTGCCTTTGACGGCGAGAGATGGTTAAACGGCGCGAATATCCCCAGACGACGATAATCAGCAAAGACAACATAAGCAAGGCTCAACGCTCGTGCCGTCAACGTGCGCCTCCAGCAATGCATTTAATTAACGCTGCACACGCCGCGGCGCGAATGACGGAATCGAATATTTGTGCATAGCAAAACCGCGAGTGCGGCGCCAGTCTTCAGGGCCATGTCACTCCGTCGCCCCGCGCTGTTCCCCTCCCCCCCTCCTCCTCCGTCACTCCCCCCTTCCCCTCGATCCCTCATTCATTTATTCTAACCGTTCCCCCGTTGCCAATTGCGTTTGTACACACTGCGCGACGGTGCATCGATCGCTCGGAATTATCGTCCCGCTGATAACGTCGTTTGTCCGCGACGCCAATTCGTGGCTGCGACGAATAACGATAAGAGAATTGATATAATTTGATGATATTAATGGACTGGGTGCACTTCCGCGACAGTAGACAACTATTGAAAAGAGAATGAGAGTTTCGGGAGCGTTCCACGAGTATGCAGGACGTTAATTGCGCTTTAATTTCGTTATCCACTTCATCCGGAAATCTGTTGTGAGAGGAGAGATCGAATCTAATAAATTCTCGTTTTAATGATTTCGGAAAAACTATAATATACTTTTTTGAGTAAGATTACTATATCTGAATCACAAGAAAAAGAATACATCATACTTTTTGAAAAAAAGATCCAAAGGTGAAAAGAAGGGATATAATTTTTTGTGCATTAAAAAATGTAGGTATTTAATAAAATAAAACTTGAAGAAAATAATTTTTATTGACAATTCTTATTAATATAATTTTATAAATATAAAATTTTAATCAATGACCAGAAGATTATTGTATTCTTAACTACTCCTGAGGGATCGTGGGAAATCTAATCCCACGTTGAAGAAAAAAACCACTCGCGATGCGCCGCACCTTTTTCGCGCGCGTACGATTGTCGCGTCGGCTCCGGTTGATTTGTAGTAATTGGTGGCGTTTAATCGCTTATATACGCGCGGGCGAGTCGTCAGCACGATCCGGTCGAGCCACGCGCGCGTGGAGGTGCAACGATGGACAATTACGCTTCTCTGCCGAATAAAAATTCGAGTCACGTGCGGAGGCCGCGCGCACTCGCGGTTGCGACTTCGACATTGACGATCCCGCACAAATTGCACCTGCCTCCGCGTCTGGAAAGTTGATTGAAAATGACGCGACGATCGGCTTGAGTCTCTAATTGCATCTACTCGATATTTCGCTCAATGAGAGAAATATTTCTGGTATTTGTGATTGTAATTGTATGGTAAAATATTACGATTACTTTATTTTTATAGTCATTACTGTTATAATATCAATAATAATAATTATATAGTTTTTATAAAGAACTATGTAAAATTTATATAGAACTATGTAGTAATTCTATATAAAAAAAGAACGTATGGTTGGCTATAAAAATTGTAATTGTTTTCGAGGACAACCATGTGTTCTGTTTGTGTATTGTAAAATCATAAATATTATTATGTTAATATTACAGAGAGTAATAACTATAAAAATGAAGTTGATAATTATTATTTTACTATGCAGTTGTCGCGAGTACTAAAAACTTTTCTCTCAATGCTTGTGGTATTTTTGTAGCGTACTTCTGATTACTTACCTACTTCTTGCCTTAATTGTACGCTGCAGAGAAATCACAACACGTATTTTTTATAATCTTCTGGTTTTTCTGATTTGTCACTTTGTCAAAATCCTAAATTGAAATCTCAACAAAATTCAAGCACGAAAATCGACATTAAATCAACCTTGCATGGTTTTTTGTAACGTAATTACTTGCATAGGATATTTCTAATATTTCTATATTATATATTATATTTCAATTTTCATTATTTTCTTTGACTTAAATAAAGATTGATATAATATTCTATACATTCTTTAGATAAAAATAAATGTAATAAATCTTTTTTAATTTTTGTAAAAACAATGTACATAAATGTACTCTCTAAAACTTTTAGACTGAATTGTCACTCTGAAGAGTGAAATCTCATTTTTTTATAGATTGAGCCACTCTTTTTCAAGACTGGCGCAATTTTCATTTTATAAAATGAGATTTCAATCGAAAAACTTTAGAGAATAATAAAGTGTATAAATAGCATTTATATATTTAGCGAATTTATAAGACTATCCTGAACACTCCGTGCAAGCAATGAAGGGTTAAAGCCGAGGTCTCTCGAGGAAGCTGCAAATTGCGTCCGAAATCCGAGTGCTTCGCATATCTCATTTATTTACTCATCATGTATTTACTCGTGCCGTTGATTTATCGGAGTACAACGGCACGATTCAGCGTGATTTCTCGTTGTTACATGCATCGACGAGCAACATTCGGAATTCGTGACGAATATCGAATAGCCCGGCTGTGGCCTCCGCCTTACATCCGCGCATAAAATTCACGTGCGTGCCTACGTTCTCGTATAGATCGTGTTTTAATTCCGACTTTTTGTTCTCCCTCTCTCCCTCCCTTCTCTCTCTCTCTCTCTCTCTCTCTCTCTCTTCTTTTCGGTCACTCGTCCTCCAAAAGAACAAGAAGAAGATACGGTCATGAAGAAACAAGACGTCGCCGTCGCGGTCGTAAAAATAAATTTCTTTCCTCCTCCTCCTCTTGCCCCTCCTACGCAATGTTCTCTCCACTCGTTTTTCTCTCTCTCTCTCTCTCTCGCTCTCTCTCTCTCTCTCTCTCTCTCTCTCTCTCTCGTCATAATGCACGCATCTTTGATTGTACAAGTGGCGTGTACGCGCGGATATTCGCGAGAGACAGAGAAAGCGAGAGAGAAAACGGGATCGTGTCTGAAAATATGATCGCGCCGTATATCCTCGCGCGAAAATAAAGTCAAAGGTTCGTCAGCCGTAATAAAACGAAGAGGGGAAAAAAAGGAGAGAGAGGACGAAGCGAAGAGACGGAATGATTGAAGAAAGAAGGCGCGGGCGGCCATAGACGATAAAACAACGAGGAGCGGCTTGTCTACTTGAGCGCGAAAATCTGCGGGGTATCGTCAGGAATTCTTCTGCTCCGATAGTATTCCACGATCGCGGTGTTACGCAATTTCGTTGCTTTGTCTTCACTGAATTTCGGCCTCATGGATAAAGAGAAGCGCTGCACTTGCTTCATCCAGCGATCGATCGCATCTCGCACGACGTGCCTCGACTCTAAAACGAGACAGAGAGAGAGAGAGAGAGAGAGAGAGAGAGAGAGAGAGAAAATAAATGAAGTACGATATTATATGAAGGAATGTTTGTTTAGTCGTAATTGATCACAATGTTACTTTAGAGGAGCGAAGGTTTTAGCTTTTATAAATTTCTCGTTTGGAAAGAGGCGAGTGCCTCAGGCATGGCACAGCAGAGAATTTTGAAACGCGAGACGCATCTCAGGCTTGGCGCAGCGTGCCTAAGGTACGTCTCGCGTTTCAAAATTCTCTCCGGCGTAGTTCGTGCCGGACGCGTGCAAAGAATTCACGGAATCGCCACGAATGTTTGTCGCAATTTGCAGTGTTCGGCCTCGCGCTGTGCTCGCAATTCGACACCGGCTGCCGTGCGGCGCCGATTCTGGTGGAGCGATGTACTCGCACCCTCGAGGAGCTGGCATTCGCTGACACGACGCTGGACCTCTACAAAGTTTACCACAGCAGCCCTAATGAGCAGACCCCCGAACTGCGACAGAAGCTGAACGAAGGTAAGACGGGCGCGCCGTGGCCGGCCAGCAGGTCGGATCGCGCGATCACGCGTGCTATAAATAGCCGGCAGTCGTGCCACGATGTTCGGCTCACGGGTTGCAAAAATGTCGAGGCGCGCCACCAGATGCATGCTGCATTGTGGAGGACCCCCTCCATTCTGAGGGAGGGCGCCAGAAAAGCACGCTTATATTTTGCGCGACAGATCGAGATTTCAGGGACAACGAATGAGCGAACTTCTTTCGTGCTTTGAGAGACAAAGATCCGGCTGCATTTAGCGATAAGCCCTAACATTTATGCATATATAGCCTCGAAATTTCTTTCAATCTTTTATTTCTTGCGACGTTGCACAGCGTATAAATTAGTTGTTTTCGGAATAATATTAAGAAAACTTCCACATTTCATGAGAAAGACAGAGACTGTTACTGTCTGTATTATATCGTGTATTATATTGTGCAGATTTAACTGCTGCAACGTGTCAATTGTCTGCCTAATATCGGAAAATTGCGTTCAACGAACTGAGAGTTTATCGGCTAAATATATATTTACTTACGATTATCATTTTAATTCATTAAATATATTTCTTTCACAATTCTTCCAAAAAGATCAAACTGTAAAATTTAATAGAAGGAAAAAAATTGGAATGCATAAATAGATAGTAATTTAAGTAGATTGCAGATAATATTTGAGATGAACGAAGCTTCTAACTAGAGATGTTCTTTTCGAAATTTCTTGTGCACAGTAATTGATTATTAATATATTATTGACTAATCAGATAGTATTGGCAAAGAAAATATATACTTAATATGATCAAATTTCTTTTTTATTATTTTCGTTTTACAACTCTTAAAAAATCTTTTCAAATCATTTTTTTATTGTAATGATTTTGTTGATATTTTTAAAATTCATCTTTTTTTTAGTTATGATTTGATATTTTTTTATAAAATTGAATTAATTTATTTAGTGAAGTTGAGTTTATTATACGTTTGATAATTAATAGAGTAATATTTAACTCATTCATGGTAATAACTAAAAAGAGTACATTTTTTTGAGTTGTATCAGTTGAATAAACGCGATATAATCATATCAATGTAATTAATTATATTGATGTAATTATTATATCTTTTAAGCAGTTATTGATATGATTAGTATTTATTTTTTGTGATGAACTGAACATAGAGCAACATAACATAATCTTTTCAGATGTCTGTAACGCGGATTTAAGTCCGTACACTCCCCAATGTATCGCCAGTGTTTTGAAAAAGTTTTTACGTGAATTGCCAGACCCAGTAATCCCGGTGCAATGGTATGACAGGTTTCTGGATGCGTCGAGTAAGTATATATTTCTTAATCAAATATTTTTTTTTAAACCGATTTAAATTATCAAATGTTTTGTCAATGGTTATAATTCATCGCTCGATTCCGAAAGTTGTACGAATTTATTTTTGTCTCACAGATATGAGAAGCGACGAGCAATGCGCGACGCGTCTCAATCAATTAGTAGCGGAGCTACCGGAGCATCATCGTAGCACATTGTGCCATTTGATGGCACATTTCTGTCGCATCTGCCAGTTGCAGCACGGAAGGGGCTACACGGAACCACCGACCATCCTCGTACAAGTTCTCTGCCATATATTTCTCAGGCCGCCCTGGGAGCGAATCATGTGAGTGCCACGTGGATTTTTTTAGTCATAGGGAAAGAGTTGAGAGTAGAGCGTGGTTCACACGATCCCTTTTTTACTGGCGACGTAGTGGCTGTAAAAAAAAACATCAGTATTTTCGAGGACGCTAGTAATAGATTGCTTTTCATCTCGTCGACTACCGGGCTAATTAAATTAAAAGAATGTGACTTTCTAGTTTGCTAGCATTGGGTTTAGTATTTAATTTTCTCTCGCAAAAAGCACCTTGCAGATTTCAGGATAAAATTACATAACGATATAATACTGTCATATTTGCAATAAAAAAATTAACTGGTTTTACGACTATATTACTACTAATAGATAAGATTACTTGTCTGATAGAACACTCGTAATATGTCTTTGATTACGAAGAATTTAGCACTTTGCACTGCGCAATTTTACAGCCAAGTTGTTCACAACACGGAGGCACATATACGCATAATGGAATTGCTACTATTACACGGCGATTGGAGCGAGAGACTACCAGAGTTTGCCAGTCCCCCGCAATTGCCGCCACGTAAAGTTTCAAGACCACAGTTTCCGATTTTGGATCCGTTCCCGGTTCTTGAAGACGAAGTTGTAGACAAAACGGCACCTGGTGCGGATACTGGCAAGGACCAACAGCCGCATAGGTGATCTTCAAATTCGATTCTGATTTCAATCCAAATCTTAATCTAAGTTAGAAGTTTCTAGTTCTAATTCCACATTAAACTTAAACTTAATCTTTCTATCAATTTAATTTTAATCTTATACTTAATTTTTAGTTCTTTTTTTTTCTATAGTTAACTTTTAAAATTTATGGTAATTATTTGTAATTATAAATGGTACAAATGATTAATTGTAAATATCGCCGAAAAAATTCTAGGCCGCGCACGCTACAGGAAGCTGAATGGTATTGGGGTGAAATCACAAGGGACGATGTAAACGAGATGATGATCGACTCGCCGGATGGCACCTTTTTGGTACGCAATGCGTCTTCCAAGGGTGGCGAGTACACTTTAACGCTGCGTAAAGGTGGGACCAACAAACTCATCAAGATCAGTCACCGAAATGGAAAATATGGATTTTCGGATCCCTACAACTTCCACTCGGTCATCGAGCTGGTCGACTACTATAGGAACTGCTCGCTCGCACAGTATAATTCAGTGCTGGATATTAAGTTGCTTTACCCGGTGTCGCGATTTCAACAGGTACTTTCCTATAACTTTCTGGTTCACGAAATAATTGTATTATATTCATCCTTGAACTTTCTATCTTGTGTTTGTCTGAAAAATAGGATGACGAGATCGCAAATACGACCGATATGGCAAAAGTCAGACAGAAATATTTCGAGTTAGATAAAGATATAAATGATACAATCCGGCAGTATCAACATTGTTCAGATTTGTACAGCAAAACGGCCTACGAAGTTCAGTTGAAGCGTAATGCATTGGAAGCCTTCACAGAGGCCATCAAGATGTTTGAGGAACAGATAAAGTTGCAAGAAAGGTGCAAGATAGAAGCCCAACCTCATGAAATTTCTACGTAAGTAGTCTGTTGTTAATAATGCTCTCTAAAGATATTTACATTTCCAAATTTTTATGAAATCTTAGAAGTGAAATTTTCTATAGTGTTCTATTATGATTGCATTGATGATAATATTTCCGAGATCTTATATAGCAAATAATATAAAGTAGGGATTATTAATTATAATTAATTAATCTTGTTATTATATTTTTTTAAAAACAGTTTAACAGACAATTCAGAATTGTTGAAGCGAAGACTAAAGGCCTTAGAAGATAGCAAAGAACAATTGGATGAAAGTCTGAAACAACAGATCGCCTACTATAGAACCCTTGAGAGAGAAATGTACAAGCTGAAGTCAGAGATTGGAGTACTTGTGCGACAAAAGGATCGCCATTCTCAGTACGTATTCTTTTATAATATTCAGTCTGCTGTCAAAAATTTCCTTTTATTTTTACATTGAAAAACTGAACCAATTCATTCGAACATTGCAGATGGTTAAAGAAGAATGAGATAAAGCAGAATAAAGAGGAAGTGGACTTTGCAGTTCATTCTGATGAGAAAACGTGGCTGTTTTTGAAGGGTTCTCGTTCTGATGCTGATCTTATTCTAAAGGGCCGGCCCGATGGTACCTTTCTTGTTCGTCGATCGAGAACTGGCCAGTACGCACTTTCTATAGTGTAAGTATCATCTATATTTTTATACAAGTATGACGTATAGTTTAAATCAAGAATAAATGAAAGTAGGTAATTATAAATAACGCACGAGATTATAATATAGCTAATAGTAGGAGTAACCTAATGGTATGAATCATTTAAAACGAAAATTAATTAAGGCTTTTAAGGCTTCCCTCGAGAATTTGAATAATCCAGCTTTAAAGATCGTATTTCATTAACCGGAATGGCAGTTTGTGCCATGTGTTATTCGAGAATCGTGATGTTACAGGTGCAACGATACGGTACAGCATTGCATAATATACGCCACCGAGCGCGGTTACGGCTTTGCCGAGCCATACAACATTCACGAGACCCTGAAACACCTAGTGCTGCACTATGCTCAGAATTCTTTGGAGGAACATAACGAGTGCCTGACCACCACTCTGGCCTATCCCGCGTTTGCGCCGCCCGCAGCGCTAGCGCAACTACAGGCTCAGCAGAAGCAGTTGCAGATCCATATTCAGAATCAATCATCGTTCGCGCGACCGCCCCATGAGAATCAGCTCGTCATGCCGCATACATAATATTGGCCTGTCGAGCGTCGCGATCCGGATCCGCTCGAGTCTGAGTACGTTCACGCACGCGCGCACACCCACACGTGAGTTCTGCTGCTACAAGCATCATTCGCCGACGCGATTGGCAGATCGACTGTATCACGTGAGCCTTCCTTGACGAATTCGAACATACGTTTCGTTGCGAGAAAACGCTCCTCCGTTCGGAACGTTTCCTAAAATTGCGTACAATAATTATGCGTATGTTTCAGTGAGAGGAAATAATCTCACGCGAAATATCGTGAAAGCACGCAATGTAATATCGGTTGCTTAATCATCGAATGGTAGGTAAGTCGTAAGATCTCCGAAAATACGGAACACTTTGACGAAGTGTATAATAGCCGTAACGATAATAATCGTAAGAGATACTAGCGATAGAATTAGATATATACGCGTTATCGCGATACAATAATGATCGCTTCGAAGCAGAAGTTCCCAAACGGCACATCGCGCATCCTGATAAAACGCGATTTATATCCAGAAGAATATAGAAGCAAGAAACAGATGGAATAAAATCTTGATAAATAATTTTTTTAAAATTAAATTAATTTTTTATATTATCGATTGTTATAAATATTAAAATAAATGTTTAATTATTTTTTTATCGGTATATAAAGGTGATGTTTTGAAAACGTTCTTAAATTTTCTTCTGAATTATTTGAATCTTTTTGTTTCGTAAATGTAACAAGAATGAATAAGCGTGAGAAATGATTTGAAAATTGACTTATATTTTCATGTATGACTAATAATGATTGGACATTTCGTATCCACGCTTTCGTCAACATTATTACGAGAATGAGATAGAAAGGAAATATCAGATTCGAAGAATTGTTAGAATGTTTGGGAACCTCTCGACTAACAGGACCAACATTACCAACGACGGATGTCACCAGCTCTCCCTCAGGGTTTACATGACGCAGAGAGTCAAAGATCTGCGTCGACATTACGGCAGGATGGTGACAGTACGTTTCTGTCGCTACCGAAATTTTGTTTTTCAAAACAGAAAGCGTTTTTTATCTTGACGCTTGTAATTGCGCAGAATTGATCCGCTCGGAAACATCGGCATTATAAAAACATGTCATCGGATTAGCGACCGGGATAGAGAGGTCCGCTTCGTTCGCATAGATTCCATTGTTCAGGTAATCAGGGTAGTCTCTTATAATCGTCTAACGTCTAATCCTTAATAGCCTGAATCCCCGGATTCTGATTAGCTCGTATCGAGCGGAAACTAACTTTAAGTTAGTAATTCGTTATTATTTAGCTACGTTGGATGTACCTATGTAGTTTAAATCGTGCTATTTTTAGAAAAGACAGTTAAAAAATTATAAAAATAATTTATGAAAATATTTTTTGAATTGTTATGATTATAGCTGAGTAAGTCATAGTCATTGATTGAATATTTATGCTACGAGCAAAACTTATTACGTTAATATATCTTACGAAGTGCTCACAAATGACACTTGACATAATTTTTCATGTAATAAGTTAATTTGGATCACGTGCTATTCATTATTTTGTAATGTAACATATTTTGTTTCTTGCTATAAAGCTTGTATTTAATTTGGAAATTAATATTAATTTGTATCAATATCAATTAATAGGAATTAATAGGAATTGATAATAATGTCAGTTATACGAATCAAGCTTTGCATAATTTTATCGCGACCATATTGTATTGTACTATCATTTTAGGCTTTTAAGGGTTAAACGTGGTCGTTTAGAAGTCGAAAGGTGATCGCTTTCTCGTTGCTCGAAATTTCTGATTGCTTGCAAAATGCCGTTCACGACTTCAATGAAGGACGCGTGCTGCGATTCGTAAAATAAAGCGTCTTCATTTTTTTTTGCGATATTGCTGAATTATGATAGTGATATTAGAATGTAGTCGAACAAAATTCACGTAAAATCACAAGGCGTCTTTATACCATTTTATAGTAACCGAAAAACTGGCCGCGAAAATCCAGTGAATCCACTTTTTCCGAGAAATTTAAATTGTTTTTTGGAACATTATCAAATATCATATTGTAGCATGTCTGACTGTATTTCAAGTTTCCTTCAAGTCATTAAAAAGTGGACCTGCTCGCTTCTCGTGGCTAAATCTTCGAGTTTAATCGCGAAGATGGGCCGGATATCTCCGTCGTCCTTTCTTGATCGCGTTCCGCAGTGGATCGTGATGAAATTTCCTCTGTAAGAAAGAGAGAGAGAGAGCTTTTTTT
>Ga0157364_1000436_pt1 | contig 27917 bp, 26 predicted proteins | sample AttsexASBM2_FD_111476 | JGI IMG/M metagenome (GOLD analysis project Ga0157364, IMG submission 111476) | Fungus gardens microbial communities from leaf cutter ant in Ribeirão Preto, State of São Paulo, Brazil - Atta sexdens ASBM2 | ecosystem: Host-associated > Fungi > Mycelium > Unclassified ... | reverse complement strand
GCTATTAACCGATGAATTGGTTCGAAATCATAATTCTTACATCGTTTGTTTTTATCAAATTTGACTACATATGATATATTCTTTGTAACACGAATGTGAGATGATCCTTATATGTTAATATAATTAGATATTTGGGTTTTTATGTATTTCTGCGGCTGATGAGGACTAAGTATAGTCAAAACGTACCGTTGAAACTTATTGTCGGAAAATTATAATTTGTGATTAATAAATATTATTTAGTTACACCTAACTATAGCTCATTTAATGTATTGACCTGGGTTTTATTATTTATTAATATCAGATATAACTTGTCATTATTAATTTTTATTGTTATAATATATATTTTCAGTTATTCTCGGACGTTCACATTATCTCTTGTATACACTGGCTGCTGCAATGCAACCCAGAATGCTAGTAACATTTGATGAGGACCTGAATCCACTGGCTGTACCAGTAAGAGTTGGACTTGCCGTCGATGTTGTCGGCCAAGCAGGCAAACCGAAGACCATCACAGGCTTTCAAACGCACACCACTCCGGTGTTGTTGGCATATGGTGAGAGAGCGGAACTTGCAACCGAGGAATATGTACCACTAACACCAATTATGGAAGGTTTTGTAATCTTAAGAAAGAATCCAGACTTTATACCTTAGTCATCGTAATAATTTTGTCGATCATCAATGTACCTCGTACTGAATTACTTATAAGACAGAATAATATAATAAAAGTATCTCATTTCATTTTACATATACGAAAAACGCAATATTCTTCACAAACTTCCTTTTTTGTAAAATCAAGACATGTTCCGCAATATTTTCGTTACGTTGTGCAGAAAGGAATACAAGGCAATGATATATTTTCTATTTAATAGTAAAATACACAGATTTTAATAATAAAAAATACTGTATAATGTATAAAATCTCATTCGGCACGAATTTTGTACGCATTATACATACATCGTAAAAAAAATCAATATAAAACAACAGTATTTTATACTGCATTCTTAGTAATAACAATATTTTTTGTAAGTAGCAGTCAGCATGGTGTACGCAAGTCTCATGTAAGTCGTCACCATATCGGCATAATTTAAGCCTGCACAACTTGCTGAATACGTTATCCGCGGGCAAATTTTCTTTAAAATAGAAATTTGCATACGTATCGACGATACATGTAGCAATAAGTGTGCTAGAGTATTATTTGATCGAGTTGTCGAATTTGCTCCGGTGGAGCAGCTAGTTATGCAGACTTGATATAAATTACATCCTAATATTTTCTATATTTTGCCGCTATCTTTTTAACTGAAAAATGTAAAAATAGAATTACGATCATGTTAATTTGTTAAAATGTACGTATCGCGCAAAATACGCATAAACAAAAGTGTATTGTATTATGTCAATAAAATACATTAATCGTACTTTAAATAATACTTTTATAAAAAAAACTTGCGCTATAATTATTATAATAATGTAACTTTTATTCTTATCGCGATTGTTTACTTTTAATATCTCTATATAAAAATACAATGAATGTTTAAGTCATTACATTTATGTTTTATATTGGCATCATAAAGTTCAGCTATATATAAGAAGAACAGGCCTATTAATACGGACAACTGGAATTTATATACTCTCTTATTGACATATTATTCCACATTTCTCTTACTTTTGTTGTTTTCATTGAGATGATTTTTTTGAATTAATAAAATTGAAGTCACACTATAAGAAAAATACTTAAATATATCCGCATAGAAATAAAGAAAAGAGATACAATGAAAAATAATAATAAAAATAGTATTATAGATTTTCTATGTACAGCATTTAAAAATTTTGCACAATTTGTAAAATTTTGGCATCATTTATGTAAATCATGATAATAAGTACGCTGTATACATCTATCAAAAAAAGAAATAGGATGACGTTTCTAAGAGTAAGAGTAAAGCTTAGAGAAACCTCTTTAATAAGAATTTGGACATGAGCAACAGTTTTGTATGCAGAGTAATACTTTTAACAAAATTGAGAGGGAAGAACATTTACTATTTTTTTCTCCTACTATCATTTCCTTATTTCTCTCTCTCTCTCTCTCTCTCTCTCTCTCTCTCTCTCTCTCTCATTCACTCACTCTCTCTCCGATATTGTTAAAACCAGTCAAAAATGACTTTCTCATGTCCAAATTCTTATTAGATTTCCAAGAGGAATTACGTACACAAACCGCCGGCAGTCTTATACACTATAAAAAATTAAAAAAAAATTTTTTTTCATTGTCTTTGTATCTCTTAGATTATTATTAATCATCAATTAACTCTTCACCCATCTGACTTAATTATGGAACGTGATAATGGCAGTATTTCAAACATTAAACATAAGCTAAAATTCAATGTCTAAACAGGAAGTTGCCATTACTACTAAATATTTCATATTATCATTAATTTTCTCTATACTTAATAATAACAATTTTAAATCTCTTAATTTATATACAAGATGTAATATAAAGTCAATTGCTTTAAAGTACTAAATTCTTTTCAAGTGAATCTCGGCTCTCATGTTACATCCTATGTAATTATGAATACAGCACCTATTCGAATATACTAGTGTCTTACTCTGTAAAGATACTTGGCAAGTTGTAATCTTACATGTTTAAAAACATGTCTAAAATAATATACTTTAATTTTACATTTCTAGATTGTTTCATTTATATAATTCGCTATTGTTTTATCTACTTATAATGTACTTAAGTTATTCGTTCAATATATATAGCAGCCATTTGAACTATTTTCATATATAAAACTTCACAATCGCTTTTAATACTTCTTTAGAAGACTAATATCAAATATTTTTTTAGCACTTATGTGAAAGGCCTTAATATTGAGTACAGTTTAAGTTAAATTTTTTTTTTAAGCATAATAAAAGAAATATGCTTTTTATCATTTGATAATAAAAATATGAACAGTCTCGTAGTAAAATAATAATATCTTCTGCATCAAAGATCGCAAAATAAATCACTATCATGTATTAAGTGGTACTCACCACTTAATTCTTATGTCCTGAGATTATATCTGCAAAAAACAAGCAATTGTGATGATTTCTTAAAACAATGGCTGTGTTGAAGCCATTCAAACTGGACGAAGCTGCTAACTTTCGATGCAATTGATTGAATCTATAAGAACTAATCATGTTCAATTGCTGGACAAGTAGGCTAGCTGTTTTGTTTGCTTAAACATGCCCCCAATGTTTCGAGGAAATAACGTCTTATCTTTTTAAATAAATGGCAGTAAATTCAGTTTCATCAATCAACAGTAATTTGTTTCCATATCTCGATGGACAGTCACAGGTGCTAAAACATGATGTGGTGATCCTAAATATGTCGTAGGAGAAGGCACTCCGATGCTGGATTGTTTAGTCAAATCCGATTCGACGTCATTTTCAACGGCTAATAGAGGTTCGGAAGCGAAAGTCTGTTGTTCAGAATCATCGTGAGGTGTCATTGTGCTATATCCATGATCACTGTCCCCACCAGGTGGTCTTCTGTAATTAGTAGAAACTCTGTACGGTGATATACGCGCTACATTGTCTCTCACGAGACAATCTAAATTATTTTTAATCTGATCTAATTCTGCAGGTTCCGGATCGCCATCGATATGCGTCATACGCAATGTATCGGGTGAAGTATGAATATGTAAACATTGATGCTCTAAACCCAAATGCATTGATCGGAGTCTATAACAAAACACAATGAAACCTAGAATCAAAAACAGTGCAAGAATTCCACCAGCTACCGGCCCAATTGATGGCCACTCTCGTATCGCGATCTCGTCAGTCGATTGCGAATCTGGAAACACATAATTTTGTTATCCAATGGTTAATGCAAATAAAACAAAAATAAAAAAAAAGACAAACTTACTATAAGTGCCATCGCCATAAGGTATTAAAGAACCGAAGATTCCTTTAAAACATATGGACATATCAGAGCAAAACGGTTGTTGCAAAGGAGTCTCTCCATCGGTGTCGACATGACACCATTGACAATCCGCTACACCTAAACAGTCTCTCTCCGTTATATATGATTTGCAATTGATAACTGGGCACGATTTCAAATTCATCGGCTCTATCCACGAAGTTTGTAAACTAGATCCTTGCTCATATATAGGTGGACAAGAATCCAAATTATCGATATTTTGTTGCATACAGCTAAAAGAATATAAAGAACATTCGCAAGGACATTCACAACCAGTTTGTTCCATACTTTTACAATTCAAACACGAATGATCCATCTGCAATATTTAATAAACAGATACAATATATTAAGAAATTTAAAAATGTTTTAGAAAAATTGTGAGCTTACCGTACTGCACGGACAAAAAGCTCTAAGCAAATTACACTGAGTAGTCATGTTCACAACACCAAGGAATACATTAGTTCCTGGTACAGCAGCTACCTGATATCTAACACAGTGCTCGCCGTGTGCCATATTAGTGAGCACCTCGTCGAGCGACGTATTAAATTGATAGTATCTCTGCACAGTACCGTCTAAGTAGCTGGCGCATGATTTTTTTTTCACGAACATTCCGTGATTCAATATGTCATTAGCCACTAAAAGTTCCTTATGTGTTAAATGTTGTTGTTCGATCTTGCCTGTTGCTTCTAACAGCTTCGGATGAGATACCAAATAGCCTTTATCATCCATCAAGAAACACTTTACAGTTGTATCATGACAGAATGGAAACATTTCCAACAACAATCTCATAATGTAACCCATTGTAACATCCATAGATAGAACAGCAATTGCGTAATCTGTACTTCCATTAATCCTCACAGAATATAATTTGATAGTTTGACTCAGAGTGATTACATAGCCTGATCCACCTGCATCTAAATAAGGTGGAGTTAAGATTATCTTATCAAGTTGTTCCAGTACCTTCCCATACCACATTCGCCTTTTAGGGTCAAAACCAGAATCTAATACCATCCCTGGAAATATTTCTAATACACCACTAACCGTACTGACAACATATCTAAAATCACAAAATAAAATAAATGTAAAGATATCTTATAAATTGATAATTATGTATAAAATTATATATAATTACTTGTAATTACCTTCTTATAATAAACTTATTTAATGGACTCTCGGTATGTTGCTTTTTAAAATGTTCTAAAACTGGTGCTAGCGTCGCTACATCTGATTTTACAGATGGATGTAAACCGGGATTAGCTAAAAGACCCGTTACATCTTTTAGATATGCCATATAGCTTTGTACATTCACGGTTGAACCTGTTTCTAGTAATTTTAATTGTTCCATTGGGGATTGAAAGCACCATGGTGATAAATAAATTACACCCGTTGCTAAAAAAAAAAGAAAGAAAAGAGTTTTTATAACATTTACAAATTTTACAAACGATAATGTAACTAGATAGTGTAAAAAATTTGATTTCTTTACATAAAGTTGTAATTTTGTTTCTATAAATGCAAAATATGTCTTTATCAATGACAGTTTGAAGCATAAGATCGAGGCGATGATGTAATATATTTGCCGGCAGTGGAGGCGCATTTCTCGCGACAGGCAATATTCCCTCCTCAATTGTTGATACCAAGCATATTATCAAATCATTATAATTTAAGTGTTTCCATCTATATCGCTTCTATATTGTATATTAAAAGAAAATATTCTGTATTTTAGTCTTTTCTTATCTTATCCTCAAATATATTTACAGATATATTATCTTACCTGTTCGCCTAATTTTGTCTTTACATTTATGATTCCTTTAAACTCATTTATCATCTTCAATATAGTTCGATTATCTATATTTTCAATGTCTTGCAAATGCACTTTAAGTGGTTGCTCAATCATTGTCTCAAATCTAGGAAAATTTTTATGCATCCAAACCACTCCTTTGCTATCGAAGAATATAGCATATACATTTGAACCAACATTAAAATACGTTATGTCATCGAGAAAATCACGTAGTTTTATATCTAAGGATAGTAACGCAGTCTCTTTAACTTGCCCGATAGATATCGTCATTGTCTTGCTATATGGCTCAATATATGGGTCTGATATATAAAAATCTTTCTTAATATGATCAGGACATTGCAAACAAGAAAATAGTTTTCCTATCTCATATCCAAGAACATTTTGCATTGGAAAAATAACAATACTGTCGTTTAATTTCTTAATAACAGTGGATGCTTGCTGATCTGAAAATACATTACGATATAAAAACATTTTTTGTATAATTAAAGTAATAAAACTAGCTTACCTGTGACAATAATAATTTTGAGATAAGCTTTAAACTGTTCCGAAATTATTTCAAAAATTCTTTGTGCATTTGATGTATTTTGTAATTTATTAGTTAAATGCAAAATAAGCACTTCACCTCTTAGAGTTTGTGTTAATTTTATAAAATCAATCTTCATCACTTCATTTGAATCTGAGAAAGAAAATTAAAAAAATAAAATTAACATACATTTTATAAACATGTATATTTTATTAATAGAAACGATAATAAGAATAAAACAAAATAAATTGAAGATAACTAGATAAAAATAAATCATGTATTACAAATAAAAAATCTAAAAATAAGAAAAAATATAATTACTCTTTGTTTATTTACCTATTCTAGTTAAACTATCGATATAACGAATCAATTGAAACTTATTAATATCTGTTGCCTTTAACAAGCTATCTTTACAAAGCAGGGGAGTAGTATGAGCAAGGCCCACAACGGTAACATTATCTGTTTCAGAAAGCATATCTATAATAGTTTTGGCTGTCAATTGAACCAAAGTTAGCTCAGATTCAGACATGAATGTGCCATGTTCCAAAAGTAAAATAACATTTTTTTCATGACAGTACTGGGATAATAAAAGAGGTCCAACATTATAAGCCAATGTAGGTGGTCCACACATTGTATCTGGTTCATTCATTGGCAGTATATGTATACTTTTCCACTCTTGATTTCTTAATTGCCTTGAAAGTTCTATAATCAAACTTAATAATATATCACATTATCTTGATAAGGAATAAAACTATATATTCAATAAAAAAATACCTTTTATGATATCCGTACATATATTTGAAACTCTGTTCATCTCCATCATATCGTAATCGACTAATTGACTAGAATAAATATTAGGCAGTGGACTGCGTGCCAATACGCGGTGTATGACTTCGTAGACTTGATTGAAAACATTGATATGCGCCGCTAATTTATTATTAAATTTGTCAACTAAGGCACTTAATTTTGTATCCAAATTGCTGGAAACATTCGTGAATTCTATTTTATTGATCATCTCCTGAAACGAGAAAGCGCCGAGTTCTTCGTCGACGACGGATCGCAGCATCTTCGACAGACGCATCACAACATCTCGCAGGCATGTGCCGTTTAGGGGTTCCGCTGGCACCTGTTTACGTATCGACTTGCCGAACTGACACCTGGCGACATCGTCATTAGAGGCTACGCAAAGATTTATCAGTATCAATACTGAACTCAAGTACAAAATCTTGTTTACAGCCATTCCAACGAAGCTTCGGCGGCAAGCGTCCTTCATCACAATCATAACCTTACGAATTCACGTTACAACAGCTCATGCCGGCAATAAATAAGCATTTCAAGCAGCGTCGTCGTGGATCGTGGACGTCGTGACTCGTGTATCGCGCGATTCTGGAAGCTTTCCGGATACCTTTACGCATGATCACGCATGATGCGCACTGATCGCATTTGACGCTTCAACGTCGTTTTGTTTCAGCACTTCGTACAATATGGCGTCTAAAAAAAAATATTTTATCATTAGTGATGTTTTTGACGAATACATATTTTTGATTCAACACCATTGAAAGCGAAGATGTTTTAAATAAAAATTTACAAATATTATTAATAACGGCAAATAATGATTAATCATGATTAATAAAATATATGTGAAGAGGTTATGGCAAAAACAAAAAAAAACTTAAAAATTATATAATTCATTCCTGATTTCTCGAAAAATGAATTTAAGAAATATTTTAGACAAGACAAAGAAAATACATGTACAGGAACAATAATTATTAATTTCAATCAAAGATGAAGATATAATAACTTCTTCTGATAATCGCATCTAGATATCCATACATCATGACCTTTTGTTTCTGGACAAGTTCAATTTTTTAAATTAACTGCGTTAAAAAATTTTTTTTATTATATCGAAACATTTTATATATTTTAAATATTTTTTTAAATTTATATTATTTAATTAATATATATTCTATTTTTTTAATATTAATTATTTTATATTATCAGTTTAATTTTAAGTGCTGCCGGCAGACGGCGAAAAAAACATCACGTCGAAGTTCGAATGTTGAAGCGGTTGGAGCAGCGACGACGCGTTTCTCATCTTCGGTTTTCGTAATCGTGGGATGTTTCGGCCCGTGCTACGCGAGCTCAACAAACATCCAATGTGGCGTTTGAGTTTGGCAGGTTATGGATTGAGGTTTCGGGGTGTGGCATCGTTATTCGGCGGGTCCCTGGGACGTTGCGAAACAGCGGCAGTAGCGGCGCGATTGGGCGCAATGTCGCGTTGTTGAGATACATTCGAGGTGCGCGCGACGATCGCAAAGTGTCCGTGCACGCGAGATTTCTTCCGCTCGTGTATATCTTTTTTTTTTTTTCTTAATGCGGATGCTCGAGATCTCGGTACGTTACTATTGCAACTCCACGGTTTGACGTTTGTTAACGTTTTCGTGTTCTAACAGCGCAAGAGAGATTGTAACGTGGAATTAATCGCAAAAGCTATGTCCGGAATGTCTTCGCGTCAATCCCCGCGTTAACGCGCTCTCCTAACGTTTTTGACGCAGGATAGAACGAGTTGCTGAACCGCAACAACGAGGCAGGCCGTAGTCCATGAAATCACGTGTAATAAACACGACGTGGGATGTTGAGCGCAACCACCCCCACTCAGCCCCACGAATATACCGAGATGTCTCGGCTAGCCGACTACTTTGTCGTGGTCGGCTACGATCACGAGAAAGAAAGTAAGTCGTTGTCGAGATGCACTTGACATTCGTCGTTAGGTTCTACATTCAACATTTTTGTGTTCTTACTCAGTATTTTTTAGAATTCGATTTTTCCATCAAAATTAACAATATGTAGACATTGAAGAAAGGTCACTTAAGTAAAGTGTTGAAAATAACATGTAGACTGCTTTCCTTTTAGGAGATGCTTGATTTTCCAGCAGGAGACACAGTGATCATTTCATCTTTGTTTAACATTAATAAACAAATAATGTTATACTGTATCGTCTTTATCTCCTGCTGAAAAGAATCCACAAGTGCTTTCTATTTATCAAAACTTAGATAATTCTTATTTGTGATGTCACAACTCCAATTGAATACACATTCCTTTTCATTCTGACAAGTAAGATTTAACTGAGTTTTTACCTACAATCTGACCATGAGACTATGTGTTTTACTGAGTCTTGTTAACATTAAAAGTAAGATTATAAACCTGTTGTTATGCAATAACTTGTCATCAAAGCAAATAATTACTTGTGTGAAAATGCAAAACAACTATATAAATATGATTCTATTCTTTGATATTTTTCAAAACAACACAAATGACATAGTAATACAGTGAAACATTTTATTTTTGTTTAATAAACACTAAGGATGTAATGATTCAATGTATTATACTGTGTCAACTATATCTCTTGCTGAAAAGCATTTCATGGCATCCCATATAAGACAGAATGACACTTATATTGACTGTATCTTCTAAAAGGAAAGTAGTTATAGTTTAACTCTCTCTATATGTACAGCAAATTCTTGGCTAATCTGTAATTATTGTTGCATTAGCTAGCATTAACAAATATATAATACAAATATATAATGCATTTGTTTATATTGCATGTGTTGTCATTACAGGGGGTGGTGTAAGTAGTGGAGTTATATTACAACGATTTCCAGAGAAAGATTGGCCAGATACACCTTTCATTGAAGGAATAGAATGGGTAAAACTATTTCTTTTTGAAGATTCGTTACATTGTCATGTTATTTACTCATGTATTATCTTATAGTTTTGTCAACCACAAGGATGGGCTTTATCAACGGAAAGGCAAGAGCCACGCTTTTTTGTTTCAATATTGACAGATATAGATGCAAATCGACATTATTGCGCTTGCATGTGCTTCAACGAAACCGTATCGATCGTGCCAAGCAAACCCGTGGATGAGGAAGAGGATCCCGTAGATGGAGATAGTCGTCCCTTGGTCAGGGCGATACCCGCCATTGCACATCATAGCATTATGTACGCACCTAAATGTCTGGTGCTGGTTTCCAGACTCGATTACATAGAAACATTTAGAGTATGTGAATATTTATACATTTAATATAAGATCTGTTTTTTCTATAGCTGAACTAGTATACATTTTTAAAAACTTAAAATAAAATAGGTATATGTTTAATATTTGATGAAAACGAGAGTTCTAGTACAGAAATAAAAAACAGATCCGTAATTAATATCTCATCAGCTGTGCTTTTCATCAATTTAATAATGATTTCTTATTCTTATAGAACTGTCTTGGCATTATATACACGGTGTACGTAGAAAATCTTGGTATACCGTTAGAGACGTTAGTTGGAAACATATTAGGATGTATCCAAGTACCTCCTGCTGGTGGGCCACAGGTACGATTCAGCATTGGAGCAGGGGATCGTCAAGCGCTTCAACCACCAATTAGTCCTTCTCTTCCTATAACTCATACTAGTGTAAATTTATTATTTCAGCAATTAGGTAAGAATATAATAAAGCACGCAATTTGCAATAATTAACTGTTGATATATATATATATATATATATATAAAATGTAATTATCTGACACATAATTATTTTTAGGTATTCGCAATGTGTTAGTATTATTTTGTGCAGTTATGACAGAGCATAAGATACTTTTCCATTCTGCCAGTTATTCTCGATTGACCGAAGGGTGTCGTGCCCTGACAGCATTGATGTATCCATTCAGATATTCACATGTTTACATTCCTCTTTTGCCAGCGGCTTTAGTTGAAATACTCAGCACTCCAACACCATTTATTATGGGTGTACACAGTTCGTTAAAACACGAAGTTGCTGAACTTGTAAGACTAATTTTTATATGTATAATTTCGAAAAATTATTTTAATTCAAATGCTTATTACGATTTTTACAGATGGATGTAATAGTCGCCGATCTGGACGGAGGTTCGTTGACAGTTCCGGATGGTGTTTCGCTTGCTTTACTACCGGAACCATTACTCTCGCAGACGCAAGATGCGTTATCCCTAGTGTTACAGCCAGAATTGGCATGCGCGGATTACGCATTTCCTCCACTTGCTACCAGGGCTCCACATTCTCCTATGCTCGATAAAGAACTCAGGGCGGTATTTATGAGAACCTTTGCTCAATTGTTGCAAGGATACCGTAGCTGTCTGACGTTGATACGAATACACCCGAAACCTGTTATCACTTTTCACAAAGCCGCGTTTCTAGGAGAGAGAGGTTTAACCGACTGCGATTTCACCACGAGAGTTCTGGATTGTATGTTTTTTACATCTTTTATCGCAGAAAGAGGTCCACCGTGGAGACCTTGCGATGTGTGGGATGAATTATACAGTAATTTGAGTGATCAGCTGAAGCAGGAAACGCAGGATCATCGAGTCATTTTGACACATATCCAAGAACTAGCTCAACAGTTATATTTGAACGAAAATCCGAATCCTCAACCGTACGTACAAAAAATCCTAAAGCCACCCGAGGGCGCGTTTGCGAGGATTCACCAGCCTCTCTTGCCACGTATCAATCCAGAGCAGGTTCAAGCGATCATCGATGAAGGTCTTGCGAAGAATAATCTTAAAGTCAGATTATCATCCTTGCGTCCGATTCAACCTCGCATCGTGCCTATAGGTCCGCACATTTCATTTGTTCATGACACTAGACACCTAGTTAGCAATTCAGCTCGTAGATTAGAAGTATTACGCAATTGCATCAACTGTATATTCGAAAATAAGATTTCGGATGCTCGCAAGACGTTTCCAGCCGTCTTGCGAGCTTTAAAAAGCAAAGCTGCTCGATTAGCACTCTGCATGGAGCTGTCGCAGCATGTAGTCGGAAACAAGGCTATGTTGGAACATCAGCAATTCGATCTAGTGGTACGTCTGATGAATTGCGCGCTGCAAGACGATTCGTCAATGGATGAGCACGGAGTCGCCGCTGCACTACTGCCACTCGCCACAGCGTTTTGCAGGAAGTTATGCACCGGCGTAATTCAATTCGCATACACTTGCATCCAGGAGCACCCGGTATGGCAGAATCAACAGTTTTGGGAAGACGCTTTCTATTTAGACGTGCAGAAAGACATCAAACGTTTGTATCTGCCAGGTGATAATTCGCCGCCTAGGCTCATAAACGACGGTATTCTAAGTCCTATCAGTCCACGGGATGGTAAAGAGTTTCCATATCGTGACCGATATTCCATCTATCAAGTTCAGGAACCCTCGGCGTTAGAGATAGCTGCGGATCAGATGCGTATCTGGCAGTCCATCGATCTCGAGAAGCAGAAAGAACTTGTGAATAGTGAAGAGAGTACTATGTACAGCCAGGCTATTCATTACGCCAACAGAATGGTCTATTTATTAGTGCCGTTAGACATTGGTTCGAAAACGCATCGTCAGGATCACATCTACGATGAGGAACGTGCCAGTAATAGTATCACGAATAGCGTGGCGAGCGACAGCGGTGACGCCGAATCAGGATTTGAAGAGACTGATCCAGGTGAAACCGGCAGTGCTGTCATTCGGATGGTCTCGCGATTCGTCGATCGCGTGTGTACTGAGGGCGGCGTTAGCGCCGAACATGTACGTTGTCTACATCAAATGGTTCCAGGTGTTGTTCACATGCACATCGAGACGCTCGAGGCAGTCCACAGGGAAAGTAAGAGACTGCCACCGATACAAAAACCGAAGATCCTGACACCGAACATGTTGCCTGGTGAGGAAGTGATAATGGACGGCTTGCGTGTTTATCTGCTGCCGGATGGTAGGGAGGAGAGTTCCTCAGGATTACCCAAGATACCGCCTCTCTTGCCAGCCGAAGGTGCAATCTTTCTTACGAATTATAGAATAGTGTTCAAGGGTATACCTTGTGATCCGTTTGCCTGCGAACAATTAGTCGTCCGTGCTTTTCCTGTGACGTCTTTGACTAAGGAGAAGCGTGTCGCTGTGCAACATTTGGCGCACTTGGATCAATGCCTTCAAGAAGGCTTGCAATTACGTTCTTGTACGTTCCAGTTGATAAAATTGGCCTTTGACGAGGAGGTTACACCGGAGAATATCGACACTCTGAGGAAATTAGTTCACAAAGCTAGATATCCGCCGCACATCTTCCATCATTTTGCGTTTAATGGTCAAGTCTTAGTCACACAAACAGCGCATCACAAGGGCAAGGAAAAAAATGCTACTCTAAAGGGTTTTGCGAAAAAAACGCTATTGAAAACCGCGCGAAAGGCAGGTTTTAAGCCGAAACAATCGTCCAAGCGGCAAAAGTATGTTCTGCCGAATATGAATCTCATCAATAGCAACAACAAATATATGACATCGCCTGGCCGAATGAGTTTACCGATGACCGACAGTAACGAGCTTAGCCATGATGACGATCTCAGCGTAGACGATTTCGAGATACCTGGCGTGGTGACACAACCACCGACTGATGCCAAGACTCTCGAACGTTTATCTGAGCGTAGCTACGTCAGAGACTGGTACCGATTGGGTCTCTATTCAAACGGACCACATAACAATCGTCGTAATGAACCCTTCCGATTGACTTCGGTGAACTGCGCCTACATGATTTGTCGAAGCTATCCTGCACTTCTGATTGTGCCAACTTCCGTGTCAGACGAAAGCATTCGACGATTCTGTAGACTTCATCGTCACAGTAGAATGCCAGTCGTCACCTGGAGACATCCGCGAACAAAAGCATTGCTAATTAGAGGCGCGGGTTATCATGGGAAAGGCGTAATGGGCATGCTGAAAGCCCATCCGACCTCCGGCAGTAATCTAAAGACAACATCCTCAGAGACCACTTCCTCTCTGGAGCAGGAGAAATATATGATGGCACTTGTTGCTGTGACACCGCTTTCCGTACTGCGGCAAGGTTCCGCTTGGGGAATGTCGGATAGTTCTCTAAGTATAGACTCTCTATTACTAGCAGCAGAAGATCGTAACGCTACGCCTGAACAATCGCGCCGCAATCCATTCAACAAACCCCTAGGCACTCTCAGTTCATCGGGCGGTAAAGGTCCCAAGAATTTCGGTCGATGGGGTTCCCTAAAGGATAAACGACACAATTCTCAAGCTTCCTTAACTTCAGTTCATCACCAGCGCGGAACTGTCAGACATTCAGCGGATTCTGACAGTGGTACGGAATGTGTTCACACATTTCAACGTGCCGCTCTCTACATTCTAGGTGAAAAGGCACATATGAAAGGTGTGAAAGCAGAATCTACCCCCAAGACGGATTTTATTCCGGTAGAATATTATGATGTGAGGCATACGAAAGCTGCATTTAAGAAACTGATGCGAGCGTGCGTGCCTAGTTCGCCTAATGTAGAACCCGATCAGAGTTTCTACAGACTCATCGAGAGTTCGGAGTGGTTGCAGCAACTGCAGAGCCTGATGCAACTAGCAGGAGCAGTCATAGACCTAATGGATATGCAGGGCTCGTCAGTAGCTGTTTGTCTGGAAGATGGTTGGGACACAACAACCACCGTTTGCTCCATAGCGCAGGTGTGTCTCGATCCACATTATCGAACAATCGACGGCTTTAGAACTTTAATCGAAAAGGAGTGGCTTGGGTTCGGGCACAGATTTGGTCACAGGAGCAATCTCGCTGCGAATTCGCAAACGACAAACTTCACGCCTACGTTTCTACAGTTCCTGGACATAGTGCATCAGATACAGAAACAATTTCCTCTGGCCTTTGAATTCAACGAATACTATTTAAAGTTCTTAGCTTATCATTCGGTGTCCTGCCGCTTTCGTACATTTCTGTTAGACTGCGAATTTGACAGAGTAGAATGCGGTATCACCGCCATCGAAGATAAAAGAGGTTCCTTAACGAGTCATCACAAGGGCGTGGACACTGGTAGCGATGACGATACGATTTATCCTGGCGGTAGACTAGCGGGAACAAACAAACAAACACTTGGCTGCAATCTCGGGCAGAGTATATTCGATTACATAGAGAAGCAACATGCGAGATGTCCGTTGTTTTATAATTTTATGTACACACCGAACACGGAGAATCCTATTCTGCGACCAGTGTCCCATCTACCGAGTCTGGACATCTGGCAGTTTTACTTGGAAGAAGAACTGGCACACGGTCCGGCATACGATCTGGAAGTGCTGCAACAGGACTCTCAGCAGGAGGAAGAGGCCGAGGCTGCGGATGGCGTGGTTAAGAGCAATCGTAAAGTAGTCACTCAGGGGTGATTATTACTTCAAATGTCACATTTAACGCTCTCAAAGAAATTATCAAATTACAAATCACAATCTTTTTCATAGATATGACGGAGTCAATACAATGGTGCCCGATCAGTTTTCGCATCTTTTAGAAGAAATTCACAAGTTGGAAACCGAATTGGGACATTTACCGCAAAAATGGAAAGTACTCTGGGATAAACTCGAATTACCCAACACCGATTCTCTTGCTGTAAGTCGCGACGGAATATTCGTACAAGAAATTCTTTATTCTTGCCAAAGTAGTTTTGCAAGTATCATCGCAAGAAAACAAAATATATATGATTATGTATACTATTATATAATCTTTATTAGATTTGTTGAAGCATTATGAATAAAAGTCATATGAAAATTCATTTATCAATTATCAATAAATCCTGTTAAATAATTGTTAAAAAGTAGATTGATAATACATTTTACTATTATTATTTTATATCAACCTTTGCAACCTTTGATAAAAAAAAATATATATGAAATATTTATTGAATTTATAGCGATGTATTAATAATACCTCGAGACTTTGTGTTACAACTTGAATATCAAATTCAGTATTACTGTAAAACCCGCATTCGTGATTAATTTTCTTTGTTTCTAGCGGCACGCGTCATTCAGTACGGCACTCGTACGGTACCACGGTCGATTGATTCATAAACGCTCTACTTTAGAACTATTATTACGCGGCAAACTTGCCGGTGGAAGCACTACCGGAAACGAAGGTTCAGTGTATGCACATCCACACAGGTATCATTAATGTCGATTTACACAATTTGCTTAAATTAGTTAAACATCATTAATACGAACGTTTGCCAAAGGTTCGAACGATTAGATTCCGCTACACCGACTCATTGCGATGCGTGTTCCGGCGTGTTATGGGGTCCTGTGAAGGCTGGATTAAGATGCATCGATTGCGGTCACGTGTGTCATGACAAATGCGCGGATGCTGTGCCAAAGAATTGCACAAAATATAAGGCTGTGACGGATAATCTCCAAACTCACACACTTACGAGAAGTGGTGGCGATAACGGAAGTGTAAACTCTAGTATGCGCTGATTTCATTAATCTGAACAGATATTAATTAAGCGTTTCTCACATAAATCTTCATAGCAGCAACTTTATAATTTTCAAACTTTCGCTATTTTATATGAATTTTTTCTTGTAGGTGTAACAACTATACAAACTTCTTCCCAGCAATATTATGAACAATTCTCGAGTAATGTAGCGGAAAATAGAACGCACGAAGGCTACCTTTATAAACGGGGAGCTCTATTAAAGGGCTGGAAACAAAGATGGTTCGTACTAGATTCTATAAAGCATCAACTGAGATATTACGATGCAGTGGAAGACTCGCACTGTAAAGGATATATAGGTATAATAATTAAACTAAAAAAAAAATGAAGTACTGCTAAAAGTTTGAAAATAAGCAAGATATGTATTACAAAATCACATATTTGTATACAGATTTGGCTGAGGTGGTGTCTGTCACTCCAGCTGCGCCGATGCCCGGACCACCAAAGAAAACGGATGATAAATCCTTCTTTGATGTGAGTATATTTTACTTTAATAGAAAAACATACATAATTTAAATAAAATGTTTTATAAAAAATGTATTAACTTTTCAACATTAATAATTTCAAGTAAATTGAGACACAAATTTCCATGATCTTTAACTTTTTTCACTTTTGTAAACTAATTCATTTTTGTATGATATTGTTGAAATATAATTTTTTTGCCATATATTACAAACATGATGAAATCATTTTCTTTATAGCTTCGTACAAACAGACGAACATACAACTTCTGCGCTGCTGATGCAACGACGGCGCAGGAATGGATCGAAAAAGTTCAAGCGTGTTTACAATAATGTGGCACAGCGCTTGAGTATAGTACTAATTTCAAATTCTGGATGTGACTGACATAGACAAGAAAACACAGATTTTAATTTTGTTACATAATCTTGTATAGTCTAATTGTATGCGTCATAGACTACAGTAATCTTGCTTTAAGTATTTTAAAATGCAAACTCGTTGGACTGAAAAATAGTATCATAAATTAAATGTGATACATCCATATCCTCAATATAGAATTAGTATGTGAATATACTGTACATTTTTATGATTATGTCGTTATATTAAATTTGTTTATTCATTCAGCTGGAAGATGAAAGATCGTTACATTATATGTCGCGCCTAAATTTTTTTTTATTTTGTTTAATATTTTCTAATATTAAATTATAATGGATTATATAAAACCGGATATATCTCATATATAATAAATTGTGTATGTCCACTGAAATATATACAGCTTGTCTCAAGATAGTTTCTGTAAGTTCTTTAAACAAATTGAGATCAATTTTTCCTTAATAAAACGCTGATTATAAATTATTAAAAATAAACGATTACTAACCGCAAACTATATGTTTATTTTTTGGCACAAATAAACATACACTAATCTTTAAATAAATCTTTTCACAGCAGAATTTAATTTTTATTGCATTATCAAGATTATTAATATTTAAAATGTGAGAGTAGCCAAATAAGTTTAATTTTTACTAAGATCAATATTTTTTAAATTAAAAGATTTTTTATTTTTTCTCCTTTTTACAAAACAGATGAAAATTTGATTAACTTGGGACATTCTGTATGTGTATGTATACATATATACATACTTACACATGTATATGTATATATATATATATATGTGTGTGTGTGTGTGTGTGTATAATTGTATCAAATGCTATTGTAATTAATATTATTACTTGATAGGTTGCGATCTTGTTTGTTTGTTAAAAGTGTTAAGTTCAAAGCTTATATGAGAAAAACAAAATTTCTAAATATGTTAAAAATATTTGATTAATATTCCTGCCATGCTAACAGTAAAATTAAATTAAGAATACATTTGGAGTATTTTTTATTATAGTTTGAAAAGTACTTTGTACTTGGGAAACAAAAGCGATACTATTTATATTTATATACATTTATCAATATATAATATCTTCAAGATTTAATATTATTTCATATCATATACGTATTATTCGCTAAAATCCTCTTCATCACTGAAATAATTATTCTTTTTATAGCGTTTCTTTGGTGCAGTCTCTTTTCTATCGTATCCATCTGTTTTTCTACATTCCATTTCTGTCCGTCTTTGCTGAAATATAAAATAATTTGAGTAAAAATTATAATTTTTAATCTATAAAAACTTTAACTTGTTCATTCTTCTCTCTTCAAATTTTAATTAAAAAATCGTGATTATACCTCAAGTGCAATAACGGCACTTAGCGTTTCTGGTTCTTCTTCTGTAATATTAACATCATTGAAATGATGTTTTTTTGTTGCTTCATCACTAGCACTGTCACTATCAAAATAACTTGTATTACAAGTTCTTTGGTATCCTAATTTTCTCTTTCGCATTCTAATTTTCTTTTTTGGTTCTACCCTAGGACCAAGTGCATTGTTGTTGCAGCGATATGACAAATGTCCTTCCTGTCCACATTCATAGCACCGCGATTTGTCGGGATAATCCCTACGACGTAGGAATTCAGTGCTGCGACCATTGTCAATTGCTATTGAACTTTTTACAGTGCGACCATATACCTAACGATCAAGAAAAAAAGGAAGAGGACGTTAATAATACATAAAAAATATGTATTAATTTTATTAAAAATTGTGGTCTCATCATGTCTTCTCTTTCTGAAATTAAGAAAAGGCATAGATTATGAATTAACTTCAATTCCTCACTAGAACAATTCTATGTAAATTAAATGTTTCACATTGGAATTTTTTAACTTTTTATTTTAGGTTTATTTAAATAGAAAATAGAAAAATTATTTAATTTATTATAAAGCTGATTATATATTCCTTTACAATGAGTTATGAAAATATACTGCCACAGAAAAAAATGTATGAGCGATCAAATTATTATGCAAAGTGATATGATGGTTTAAACATCATCGATGTGAAGTCAATCGATCAGAAAAATAAAGAAATTAAAATTTATTTACCTTTGTGTTATTGAGACGTTTCGCACAAGATACGGCTTCGTCTATCCTAAGAAATTGGACAAAAGCAACGCCGCGACTACGACGCGTTATTTTATCTTTCATTATCGTTACTCTGTGAATAAACGACGTAATATTAATATGGTATATGTGTAAACTTGACGCGATAAATTTAAATAAAAATAATTATAACTCACTTAACAATTTTGCCATAACTTTCCAGCAGCTGATGTATGTCATTGTTGGTGAATGAATACGGCAAATTTGACACATAAACTGTCGATTTGCTCGGGGCGATACGACCATTCATATTTTCGCAAATTTATTTTACTTTATAAAGATTACAACAAAGCCACCACATTTGATTACGAATTTATTGACTCTTTTATGAATATTAAACTTACAAATATTTCTTCGAGAAGCATTCCACGGATATCCATATTAAAAAATAACTAGAAGCTTCGAATTCAGGTTAGGATGAGATAAAAGGTCTGCTTTTACAGTCTGAATTAGCGTTCCGACTGCGTTGCAAATCTTGCAATGGAACGCAGCCGCAGCTCCTAGTATTGGGTTGTTCAAAAAGTCATTTTTTCCAATAGATGGCGTTATCCACGTTTATTTGTATGCGAGCGTGACATGAATGTCAAATGTTTACGCGCGTTTTGTGCTGACATTCAACCTAAAAACCAAAAAAAAAGTTGACGCGATTCGGTTGAGTTTTGAGTTTTGTGCTTATAATTGTGGTTCGAACATGGAGAATTTTGAAGAGCATATTCGCCATATTCTGTTTTATTACTTCAAAAAAGGAAAGAAAGCAACTGAAGCAAGGGAAAAGTTGCGTCGAGTTTATGGCAGAAATGTTGTCAAAGAACGCCAGTGCCAGAACTGGTTCGCCCGATTCCGTGATGGTGATTTTTCAGTCAAAGACGCTCATCGCTCCGGCCTTCTAAGATTGACGACGATGAAATGAAAACATTGGTGCAAGCAAATAAGCATTCAACGGTTCGGGAGCTTGCTATCGCTCTAAAAGTGTCCATTGGAAGTGTTCATGGCCATTTGAAATCGCTGGGCTTCGTAAAGAAGCTCGATGTTTGGGTACCGCATGAGTTGAAAGAAATTCATCGCATGAGCGTCTGCGATCAACTCATCAAACGCGAAGAAAACGATCCGTTCTTGAAGCGTATGATCACGGGCGACGAAAAATGGATTGTTTACAACAATGTCAGCCGAAAAAGAAGTTGGAATAGGCAAGATGAAGCACCGGAAAAGCAAGCAAAGGCGGAAGTCCACCAAAAGAAGGTAATGCTGTCAATGTGGTGGGATTGGAAGGGACCAGTCTTCTATGAACTTCCAAAAAACAAAACGATTAATTCCGATGTCTACTGTGAGCAGTTGCAAAAATTAAGTGATGCCATCGCACAGAAATGTCCCGAGCTACTCAATCGTAAGGGTGTGGTGTTTCACCATGCCAATGCGAGACCATACACAAGTTTGGTCACTCGGCAAAAATTGCAACATGGTTGGGATGTGTTACCATATTCACCGTATAGCCCAGACCTTGCACCATCAGACTTCCATCTCTTTCGCTCCTTGCAAAACTCCTTGAATGGTAAAATTTGCTTCTTGCTTTCCTTTGCTTCTGAAGACTTCATCAAACAGCACCTAAACAAGTTTCTCACAGAGAAGGATGGGAAGTTTTATGAACGTGGTATTATGAAGTTGTCTGGGAGATGGCAGAAGGTCATCGAACAAAACGGCCAATATATCATTGATTAATGTTCATTACGTATATTAAATAAACACACCTGAAAATCAAATGAAAAAAACGCAATGATCTTTTGAACAACCTAATATATACCTATCTTTGTACTTAAAGTGAAATAAGTATATTTGAAATTTTACAAAAATTTAAAATTTTAGTTCAGCGATAAAAAATAAACATTTTAGGATGCATTTCGTTTTCACGTATGATACACATAATACATAATTTATCTTAGTAGTAGTGCATCATGCGTATATATTATGCATGAAACAAAATGCACTAAAAAATATTGCGAACTTGGACAAAACGTCGATTTCGTACTTGCGATATGAGTATTTAAGTATAATATATATTGCATTTATTTATTTATACTTTTCCATATAATTGTGCACAATTCAAAACATAAAACATTATGCGTTTATAATCTAAGAATTTTATTTTCATTATATATTTCGCCTCTTAATTGTAAAAATCACTATTTATTATCGATTGCGGTATAAAAGATTACAGGCGGTATTTGGAAGGAACATTATTTTTTCGTTCTCAAGATTTCTTTTAAACGTGATATATTTTCATTCTGCAGAATAGTATTTAAAAAAACTACGTAATTGGTCACCAATATATTTTTAACATATCTAATGCGCGTATTCTCATGAGATAAATTTATAAATTAAGGCCATTTCGACCAACTCCGATTAACTTAATTAACTATTGTATTAGTACGAAAAAAATTATCAAATTAATAGAACTATACCTTTAAGCCTATTCTATAATATGTGTTCTTTGTTTCTTGTTTTTTACCTTTTGTTGCTTTTTTTCTTTTACATTTTATTAACAATTGTATTTTTTGTTACGTATTTCTTTCGAAGTTTATCTTGAGCAATATAAAATAAAAAACCGGATAAGAAGCAAAAAGACAATATGTAAAAAATAACAAAAGGTAAGAAACACGAAACAAAAAACAGAAGAACAGGCTTTAATATATACCGAAAAAACATTAAGAATGAACTATATATTAGAGATGTGATTTTGCCGATCGAGTTAATTGTCAATTAAAATTAATCGCGGAATTGGTCGAAATGGCTCCTAATTTAGATTATATTAATAAGCTACATATACATATATGAACATATTTATATTTGAAAAAAAAAATCGCAAGTTTAAAGATTACAGATTCTTATCTCAGGCTCTTAGAAGTGCTACCGTTGTATAATAATCTCATAATCGAGATTTTACACTTTTTCGCGTTGTAAAATATATATATTTCAATATATATTAAAACAAAATAATCTATGTGTCGGTGCAACGATAGAATTCACGTATTACAAGCTCATACAATAATCTTCAATAATACCACTCCTGCCTGTCGCTAAATGTAATTTGATTATTTTGTGGGCTTACTGCTAAATATATGTGTGGTAAAATCGGTATGGCTGTATTGCGCCTGTTGCATAACTGTTCATTATCAACAAACATTACATTATTATATAGATAAATGATGCCTTTCAGCAAGAGACACTCTGTAAGCATTTCAGTTTTATTTAAGTTGACAAACGACAAGGATATAATCATCATTTACTGTTACACTGTCATCCGTATCTCTGTTGAAAAGCATCTAAAGTAAAATATAAAATCAAAATCTCCATTAAAGCGTCCTTTAAAATTAAACAATTATGATTAAAGTTAATAACATATTACACAAGCAAATAAAAAAATCCAATATTACAGTATTCATGATTCTGTTAATCCCGCGCTATCTTCATCCCATTCGGTAGTAAAACTTTGTATTTTTTTATGTTGTTTATCAGTAGTCTCTTCCATGTCTTCTTCGCCCTCGACATGCTCCTCCTCAATAATCATGACAGATTCTTGTTGCTCATCCATACTATTGCTCTGTTCGCTACATTGTTCTTCATCGTATTCTACTATCTCTGTCTGCTCTTCAACATATTGTATCACTTCTTCCACTTGATTATCAGCACAATCTTCTAACATATGTTGAGGCATCTCCTCTTCTTCCTGTACCTCCTCTTCCTCCATAACTACCTCTTCGACTTCCTCGACAACCTCCTCTACTATTTCTTCTGTCTCCTGTGTAACTTCGGCGGCCTGATAACTCTCGTAGGATCGAGAATCGGCCTCATCAGCACCATGAATGTACACAATCATACCATCATCTGTGCCTTGCATTACTATTTGTTCATTATCGGCAATATCTAACTGTTGTGGTTGCTGATGATGATTATTCTCATCATGCTGATAGTTTTCGTCATTATTAACTAACATAATCATGTGCTGGCCATCTATTTCATGTGTACTGTAACTGATGTTATGTTCCATATCATCCAACACATCTGGTACAATATACTGATTATCATTAGTTTTTACAATCTCTATGGTTTCTTCTTCTTCCTGTGTTTCTGCAGCAGTTTCTGTCTCCGTATCTCCGACACCGAGGGAAGCGGCTATACCACTGGCGACGTGGCTGAGAGCTTCCGCTTCAGATGATGGTTCTAATGGAGGTGCGGACGGAGGAGACTCGATGGAGTCTCTCTGTAATTCTTTATGCGCGCAATCCAGATGTACTTGCAAGTTTGTCAAACGCACAAACACTTTGATACAGTATGGACAACGATGACCCTTCTCTTTACCATCTGTTATACCTCCATGTCCACTATTCAATTCATGAGTAGTAAGTTCAGTGATACTTTTGAATGACTGATTGCATTGACTGCATTGAATATCCTCTGAAGGTAAAGCGTGATGTCGGGTCGCAGCAGGCCGATGATTATGGTTTATCTGATGACGCACCAGCAGAGTTTCTGACAAGGCAATGTATGAACAAGCATGACATTTCGGAAAGCTCATGCTCTTCGGTGGTGGTACGTTGTGCTTGGTATAAAGATGATACATCAGAATGTTGCGCTTTGTTGCCTTATAACCACAATGCTCGCAAACCCTCGGATCAAATTTCTCCTCGTGCACATCTTGCATGTGTCTTCTGTACATATAATAATTTGTATATTCTTCATCCAAATCGCATTTGTTACATTTCCAGGGACCTGTCTCGGCATCGAGACTGCCGTTACACTTGGAATCATTATTTTCATCATTATTAGTGGCCAATAGATGATCGGATTTTAAAACCACGTAAGATATTTTTGTTTTGCATGCAGTATTACTTTCCGAGGATTTTGTTTCTTTCTGCATGATTTTCAAGCGAATATTTTTATTATTCTTTACTAGATGGGGATATTTTTTTAATACTTCTCTGATAATCTTTGCGTGATTATTGATAGAATCATCGGCATTCGGATGATTCGATTTAGGCTTTTCTACATTTTCCTTTTCCTCCAAATCAAAACGCACTCGTTTAGATGGGCCTTCTTCAGATCTCTCATAATTCTTCGATATATTCCAATCATCATCTGAATTTGTGTCTCTCAAGTTCTTTTCGCTTTCTTGATTATCTTCATCCTCATCTTCAGTTGAATCGTTTTTACTATCTCTGTCAGGCGAACCTTTAAGAGAGGAGTTGTCTTTTTTATATGCATTGCATGCTTGAACAATAGGTTTTGTATTATATGTAATATCATCGAATGAAGAAAATACTCCCAAAGTAATATCATCTGCTTCTGGAAGATCAAATCTGGATGGGCCAGGAGTCGCCTCTTTATGTGTTGAAGGTGTACTGTGGAATGTTCGTACTTCATAATTCGCTGGTGCAGGTGGAGATTCATCCAGTTTTCTTTTCCATATGGGAAGCCTTTAAAAATAAAGAGTATTGATATTTTATCACAAAATTAAGTATGTTTGTAACATTACTTATGGAATACATACTTTCTACCTGGCAATATTTGCCCAGATATGTTTGATGCCGAACTGGTAGAGCTGGTAATTGTTTTTGCAATTGGAGTTGAAGGTTTTGTAACAGCTATAACTGGACGCGAAGGTGTTTTTGCTACATCATCTTGCATTTTGCTTGTGTTAAATTGAGCGTCGAGCAACTTTGTTAGGACTGTCATATTCATCTTTTGCGCTGTACGATACAAAGCATGTTGCTCTGATGTCCAATATTCCAATTGTCCAGTATACATAAAACTGTATATGAATATGTAATTAATTAATTAAATAAATGACAAAAATGTTATGGTGAATATTAAAACATAAATAAGAATATCTGTGTGAAAGTAATTAATTTGTAGGTAGTGGATCTGGAGTTTGAACTTGATTCCTGTTTCATTTATATCGACTTTATGAGAAATCGGAATATTAAAGATTGTAAATGAAAAGGGACGAGATGAATTGTGATCTAGGAATTGTAATTTCAGAAATCGATATTTAATATATCAAAACAATAAATATTAAAACATACCTTATAATAGATTTAACACATTCATAAGGCATATCTGAAGGCATAATAATTACACCATTAAAATTTTCATCTTTTTCTTTCTGCTGTTCTTCAAGTTGCATAAAATAGTCTGTACATGTTGTTACTACAAGTCGATGGGCCTGAAGAAATTTGTATTAATAATACTATTGATAATATTTAAAAAAATATATATCCCAAATTGTTTTTTTATATTATTATTTTATATCAATAATATAAGCATTAGATTATTTATACCTGTACAGTAATATTACTTGTAGGAAATTTAATTTTAAGATCAAGAAATTGTTCCTCCAAATAAAGAGTCTGAAGTCGTTGAAGAAAAAATGATCCCCAATTATCCACTTTTACTTGTTTTAAGCCTCGTGCAGGCAATGGCTTCTCTTGAATTACTCCTGGCTCCATTTTTTAGAGTATATTTGATAAAAGTATAAATACCTAATTGAAAATATAATATATATAAATTATATTACAAACAAAAAGTTAAATGTATTTAAAATGTTCAATGAATCATTCTATTTTCTGGATCTTTTCCAGAAGATAAAATGCCACATGAACTCTAAATTAGAAAAAATAAGTTTTAATAAAAAAATATTTAATTGTAAAAATTAATCAAAATTATTCGATCTTTAATGTTAACACACTGTTATCTCATATAAATTGAATATAAATACAATCTTTAAAATAAAGTTTTGTTTATTACTCTTTCTATTTTATAGTTTTTTTTATATATATTTTATATAATCTTACATAAATATGCAATGTATCCCTCATTTACCATACAGCAATACAATTTAAAAGAAACAGAGTTTTAGAAAATAAGTTCAAATATTTTAAATCATAAAAATTTTCTAATTTTAATTTTGAAATTTTTATGTCATGATTAATTGTAGAGAAATAAAATTGTACTTATAAAATGTTTTTCTATTTTTTCTTAATATTTTCATTCCTTTTTTTTGCAACTAAAATAAAGACAATCTTTGAATTCTATTATTATTGAATTCTATTATTATATCAAATGAATGATATGTATTTCCTATAAAACACATATTAAAAGTAATACTATTGAGTTAAGATATTAAGATAAAACAAAGTTTACATTATACAGATATCTATGAAACTGTAATTATATAATTAAAATAATCATAATCTACTATTGTGTAAACAATATTACATAGCAGTAAAAAAAAAAAAAATAAAATGTCTTTGCTAATTTCATAAATAAGAACTGTTACTACAATTTTCATAAAACGTTTTTTCTATCTGCTATTAATTTATCCAATTTCTGGAATATATTAATTTTTTTACTCAAATATAATATTTTAATCTATCAATCTCACATAAATCACGAAAAAGTCTAAAAAGCTTCATTAACGCAATGTGTCTGACGAGACCAATCCTTTCCCCGAAAGTAGCAAGAGCCACATACATACGACTCGTAATGTATTTCTCGAAACAGTGCTTTGCACATCGCGCTTCTTATCGAAGGAATCGTAGAAAGTAAGCCATATATCTTGAGCGTGTCTTTTACCTTCGAAAAATGCAAACTCGGATCACTTCTCATGAGCGGGAAGATGAGAACAGGCGGACAAGTTAATGAGAGTGTGCTAAAAACGGAAGAAATTATAAATTTCGGGGACAACGGCGGTGACGTTATACGCGAGCCACATCTTCTAGTGGCCCGGAGGGACCAGGAGCGACAGATGCTAGCTGCGTACGCGTCCGTGAGTCTGGCCGCGACGAAAATCCCGTGGCCGGCCCGGTCCGGGTATCCGTGCGCGTGTATCGAAAACGCTATTGCACTTATAATTCACATACCCTATTCAGCAAGATCTCAATATTTTTCGTTCAGCACCATCTCTTACGAATCGTCTCAGTATACAATCAACCGCAAGCATCCCACTATGTATCGTGACACACAGATGGAGCTATTCGCATTCGATCGGTTAAAGTCACTAGATACTACAATACGTTGCAAACATCGATTGCCAGTTGAAATACCTGTCGCGGCAATTAATTATGCCTGTTTTGCAATAGGGTTGCAAGTCGTAAGCCGTAAGAAATTAGCCAATCGCAGTTAAGTATGAGAAGAATAATCGACTGATTGGTTAATTTCTTATGACTTACCGCTTACGTTCTACTTTATTGTAGAACAGGCCGCAGTAGAATCCTATATATGAGAGAAGCGACATCGCGATTTCTGATTGGTGGTATCCCTACCTAATTAAAGCAGCCATATTGTATCCGCAGT
>Ga0157364_1000435_pt1 | contig 27922 bp, 9 predicted proteins | sample AttsexASBM2_FD_111476 | JGI IMG/M metagenome (GOLD analysis project Ga0157364, IMG submission 111476) | Fungus gardens microbial communities from leaf cutter ant in Ribeirão Preto, State of São Paulo, Brazil - Atta sexdens ASBM2 | ecosystem: Host-associated > Fungi > Mycelium > Unclassified ... | reverse complement strand
ATTTTTCTCTTTAAAATATATTTTTTTTAAAAATAATATTTTTTTTTTAAAAAAATATTTTATCTGTACGAATATTTTTTGCACACACTGTATATATATATATATATATATATATATATATATATATATATACAATTCCAGAATAAATACTCTCTAAAATCTTTGGAGTGTAACTCTAAAGAGTAAAATTTCGCTTAAAAAGTGACAATTAAGTTCACTTTTTGTCAATAATGACTCAATTATCACTCTTTGTCATTCTTTAAAATTATATTCCTCTTTAAAGATTTCAAAGAGTATATACACATATACTAAAAACTATTTTAAAAATATAATAATAACTGCAAAAGAAAAAATGTCGAATGTCCCAAATCATCGCACAAATTAAAAAAAAAAGAAAATGGCAAGATTTGTTCCCTTTTCTCCTTTCAGCCAAATTTTCGACTAATGGAGCTGCTTATATATGTCTATAATGATTTGTTTCCGTTTCAGCGCAAGCTCCTCGATGTCAGCCTGGGGTTCGCCGCTGGCGTGATGACGGCCGCAAGTTACTGGTCATTGCTGGCACCGGCGATCGAAATGGCAACCGAGAGCAAGATGTACGGAGCGGAGGGCGAGTACGCGTTCGTGCCGGTCGCAGTTGGGTTTCTCATCGGCGCGGCGTTCGTGTACGGGACGGACGTGTTGATATCCACCCTCGGCATTCAGTCCCCCAATGTGCTTTTAGCTATGCAATCAGTCGGTACGAAACAAAGACGCAAGATCATTGCGAAACTAAAGAGTGACGAGGATTTAGACGATGATTATGATCCGTTACTTAACGACGTACAAATATCCGGCGGAAAAATGTACACTCGTGTCGAATCGACCGCTATCGATGGTATCTCATTTTCTTCTCGTAAAATCGCAGTTTTTTTTATATCTCTCTCTTTTTATAGGCTTGGAAAATGGGATCAGTTCGTGAGATGACACGTATATATTGTACATATATGCCTATATCTTTTTACATACTCTTATAAAAATTTTTCACCATTTTTACATTTCCATAGACTATTTTTAGCCCGTTTTTAACCGTTTCTTGCATTATTCTTGAGCACTTGCAATGGCGAAGAAACGATGACAAGTATACACGAATATACGTATAAATATTTTGAGGAGATTGTCCGTTTTTTCAATATTCATTTTTTTTGCTAATGAATGACAACGTATATACGAGTATGCGTATAAATATTTTTAAATATATTTCCCGTTTTTAATACTTGTTTTTTAGCCGATAAATATTTTTGAGAACAATCAGTTTCGTTCAATATGAAATAGTTAAAAAGTCATACATTTACTTCATAAGAAATAATACAGAAACATAAAAACCAATTCGCAGGATGTATGTGCAACTATATGTATTAAACAATTCTTTTGTACATAAAACAATATACTTTTAAGTGTAAAAACTAAATATTTCTAATTCTTTTTATAGTAGTAGATAATGTAACGTTTTTATTAGTATAATTTATTTATCTTAAACATAATATATGGTATTTGATAAATTAAATTTTCGATAAGTACGGCATACTCGTTATCCTAATGATCACTTATTATTGTATTACGGGCAAAGTCCGCATAGTGGACAGTGTTGACATTGCCCGAGTTGCTTGTTATATTGTATAATAGGTCTGTTCTTTTTTGAAGAATTCTGGATTAATTCTGAATTAGTGCAGTAAGTTAGAGTGAAACAAATATCTGTCTCACTCTAACTTATACATTAATGTACATCAGTTCAGAATTTGGGGTGGAAAAGAACAAACCTAATATTAACATTGCCATTGATGAGATACTATTAAAGGGGGTTTCACCTTTGCCATAAAATTAACTCAGTTTTATGAATTTTTTAAAGAAAATTTATTTTATACAGAACAATACGGGATTTTGCATAAAATTATCTTTAAACAGTAAAAAAATATTTTTTAATTAAATGAATTTGCATTTTAATATCTCCAAATGGCGATCGAATTAGGGGTCATCTGCAAAGTACATCTCTATGACGGAAGTAATATTGACTCTACAAATAATCTGAAATCAAAATTTTTTTCTTTTTAATTAATTATACGAGTGTCGCTATGACATGAACTAAAATAATGTCAATTGCTTGAAATTTGTAAAAATAATGGCATTAAAAAAAATTAATTTTTTTTCCTAAAAAAATTTGTTATTTTTTTATGAATAACAAATCAAATATTTGTTGTAAAATCATGATTATAGTTTGTGCCATGCGCAAAAGTGTTAGGATTAAGAGGAAAAAAGAATAAGTCGATATCTTAATTCATTTTTTAGTTATCAGTTCCGTCAGATCGAAAAATGTAGTTTTAAGAAAAACACGTTTTAGTTTTGAGAAAAACACGTTTTACTTTTTCCCCATATAACAAGTTTTAGTGCACTTACGATTATTCTGCAATACTAGAGCCATATAATAATCCTTTCTCCTCTTCATATAATTTTTTCATCATCTCTTCAATCGCCAAGTTATTCTAGCTTCTCTTGATGTATCTGATATACAATTTGCGCTGATAAACGCTCAGAGATCCCGTGTGCCTTTACGTATTTGAACTTAAATTCATAATATTAACTCCGTTAATATTACGAATTTAATAAAATTCTTTTACAGGGATATTTTACACACATGTAAGAATCAAAATAAGGAAAAAATTTTTCGATTGTTTTACACTTGCAAAGGTGGAAACCTTAAAGACCGACATCCGGGAGTTCGCGATCTTGTTAATATTGAAATGATTAAGAATAAAACTAATATCCCGGTAAACAATTTTTTGTACATTAATATGTATAAATATGTATAAACATACATCAATATTCATAAATACGTATAATCATATATGAAATATATCCATACATATTCATAAATCTCTTTTTCTTTTGTAAAATTATTTTTTAGTGTAATAGAAATAACAATAGTAAGGTGAAAACATAAAAAATAATTAAAGATATAATTTTGTTCGTTTTAGAAAAAAACAAGTTTAGAGAAATATTTAAAAAATTGCTACACAATTATGCATAATTTTATATATAATTTATACATACGTAATTTTTTTTTAAATAAATAATGTGAAAATTACTCTTTTAATTATTTTAATGTTTTCACATTACTATTGTTATTTCTATTAAAAAACTAAAATGTAAAATGTAATTTTACAAAAAGAAAGAAGGATATATGAACATTGTATGAACATATTTCATATAAAATTATATAAAGTTATGTATGTTATACATATTTATACATATTTATGAAAAATTTTTTTACCAAGTAATATTGTATTATTTTTATGATTTATTAGTTTTGTAAATCGTGTTTATCGGTATATACATGCATTTAAAACTCAATAATATTCGATTTTTCTTTAAAATTATGATTTCAATGTTATCGTCAATGTTTGATTATCAACAAAGATGATAACTGCAGAGAAAAAATTGTAACTTTTCGGCAATAATATAGGATATTATAGCTTTACAATATGCATATTTATTTATATAATAAAAAATTATGAATTTAATAATGTATTAACCAAATATTTATAATATACAAATATTTTATATATGTGTGTGTATATATGTATATAATAGTTATATACATATGTATACAGAATTCATATATTAAATATAATTACTATTATATATAATAAATTAAAATCCTTTGTAAAATGTATATAAGTAAGTACAAAAGTAAGTACAAATATTAACGTAGAAGTTATGTGAGTCAGTAGCAGGATGGCAGCAGAGACTCGGAGACCTGCAGGCCTCGATTCGAATCCTGGCGGAGCAAGATTTTCTCATGCTATCGGTTACGCTTTACTCAAAATTCATTATTTTAAAATATACAATGTAAGTGATTGTTGTGAGTGCTGAACGAATATTTTATATTCGTATATACGTTTTTTTACATTTTAAATTACACCTCAAATTTACACGTTTTTATCATTCAAAAATACTAAATAAATGATTATATATTACTACAACTCGGATATAGCACTCTATTTTAATCACTCATTTTTAAATTTCTGCTATCTAAAAATGCAGTCATATTCAGTGGAATGCATGTTTTCATCATTCAAACTAATCGTTCGCGCGGGCTAAAACGGGCTAAAAACGGTGAAAAATTTTTATAAGAGTATATGTATATGAACGTCCACGTACACTCGCCCCTCTTTGCTTTATCGCAGATTCGATTCTTATTCGGGAATAAGCATTCTCTCAAATTATTATTTTTATGAAAATTTTTATTAGATCGATCTGTTTTATACAATCAATATAAGTTATAATTTTTGCATGTAGCATGATTAAAAGTACTTAAATAAAAATAGTAGTATGATAAAATTGATAAAGATGCTTGATAAAGATCATGTAGATAAATTAAATTTACAATTTTAATCTGACATTTTCTTCCTCTTTTTAATAAATTCAAGGATGAAAATATGTCCCGAAATTCGTGAATTAAAATACTATAATAAGAAAATTTTCAGAAAATTAAGTAAAAAAATTATTTATAAATTTTTATTTTAAACAATAGTTTGTGAAATAATAAGAGTTAAAATATGGCCAATTACAGGCTATACTTAGATGGACTTTTAACGTTAAAATGCATGTTTACTTAAGATTAAGAAGATATCGCATGTGCGATTCACGTAACACGTAACTGTCTAGACAGAATCTGTAATTTGCTATATTTAAAATTTTATATATCAGAAACTATTCCTTGAAATAAAAATGTATATATTTTTTTTCCTTGATTTTTAAAAACTTTGTTGGGATATTTTAATTCGTAAATTTCGAGATACTCTCTGTATATCTTACATACACACTAATACGAAAAAAAAGTTATATCGTTTTCTTAAGATAAAAATTCTTATTAAGTTATTAATTAAATTGAGATATATAAAATATTGATTTAAAATTCTAATATTTAAATATTATATATAATAAATTTATGCAGAGATCATTGCTTATTCCAATTAAATATGTTATTAAATTAATATAGTATATTTTCCTTATAAATGAGATATAAGAAATGACGATATTCAATAGAAATTGGAATAGTTGATTCGTACTTATTCTAAAAATACCTCAAGCATTGTACTAGCATATATATTGCATGATATTCGTAATAAAATACGTGGGACTTACACACAGGTCCAATACAAATATCATAAATAAAAACAATCTAATTATATATTCGATCTAATTCAATTAAAAACAGATAAACTGAAACTATAAACCCTACAAAGAGTGATGTGATTAAAAAATGTGAAACAACGAAAACGAAACTAAAAATACAGTTTAAATTCATCATTAATACAAAGTGCACGTCCGCGTAAAACATTATCTAATATTATATACATTTAAATAAGAAAAAATAAAATATAAACATTTTGGATCTGTGTGAATAGTTTTACGGAGTTTAAAAAAATAAACTGATCTTATTAACCCTGCCTAAACGGATTCAATTGCAGTAAATTTAATCGAAAGTATAGTATTATGTGCGTGAAAAATTCCTTTTCTTAAACCTTACACAAATAGCATTTGCATGAAGTGGTCCTGTGCTCGTGGCTCAGTTTTCGAAAATTTGCGTTGACTGGATGTGATAAATGTTGTTGTGAATATTTAATTTTTCAGGCTTCTACGAACAGAATAGTAGACGCCGACAAATTCCCAATATAAATCGCTCATCAGAATCAGCAGAAATTGGAACTGTTTACGAAGATCCCAATAACGAAGTGAAGAATAATCAATGGCGGAGGATATTACTGCTAATTGTTGCAATTACGGTATATTTCTACAAGATAATAAATAATCATGCAAAGCACACTTGTTTAGATTTGTCTTATACGATAACTATAAAATAAATAATAATATATTTGTAACATTTCGATTGTTACAAATAGGTCCACAATATTCCTGAGGGTCTTGCGGTTGGTGTAGGCTTCGGAGCAATAGGTAGTAGTGCATCAGCTACTTTTGAAAATGCAAGGTAAGTTGAAAATGCCTGCAATTTTTTTTAAATAAAGTTCATGAAGACAACGAAAACTTATACTGGATATCATGCGTAATTACAGCTTACAGCAAACAAAATATTGGATTATATTATAAAAATACGCAAGGTATCCGTATATTTATAGAAAATCTGAATAAGTCCTTAAAAATTAAGTGCAAATCTCTGATAAAAAACGTTTGACAAATATTGGTTTTTTATCTTAGTATCGATTCCAATACATTCTTATTAAAAATTAATTATATAATATGAAATCATAAAAATATTTTAATGCTGATAAAAATATTATATTGCTTCAGATGATTTCATATTGATTAAATTTAATTATCAATTAAAAAAGTATATGTTAATTAAAAAAAAAAAGTTTCAAAAAGAAAGTAATGTGCTCCTCGTTTATGCGATGACGCGATCTATTAACCATGTTTAATAAAAATTGTACTGGTATTACATACTAGTTTCGATCAATCTCCTATTTAACTTATTAAGCGAGTCAAGAGGGTTAAGGGGATGCTGACGTGACAAACTCCGGAATTGCTGTTTTATCGATTAAGTACGGTTTACATACGATTTACAATACAAACTTATTATAAAATATCATATTGCTACATATTACTACATTAATATTACACGCATGAATATACAATTTGTCGAAAGAGGTAATCTTCTATATTAGGTTTCTAAACTTAATTCTAACCGAATCGAAATTTTGCTCTTACTTTGAACCTTAGTTTTAGAACGTACGAGGTCTGTTCAAAATGTTCGTGAACTTTATTTTTTAAAAGTAAGCTTTACTTAGTAAGTAAAGCTTACAAGCTAACTAGTCTTTATCCTTTTCAAAATAATCTCCACCTCAACGAATATCCCAATGATGTTTCCATTATTGGAAGCAATCCTGAAAGGACTTTTCTGGAATTGCTTCCAGTTCTCAGCGAATTTTCTTTTGTGATTTTTCTTTCATAGGTATTTTGAGTTTTGGGAAAAGGAAAAGTCAAAAGGGACCAAATCTAGTGAATATTTTCCCCACCCATCCTACTCACCAGATTTGACCTCTTCTGACTTTTTCTTTTTTCCAAAATTCAAAACACCCAAGGAAATTTGAAACGATTTGAAATAATTGAAGCCATAAAAGAAAATTCACTGAGGGAACTGAAAGCAATTTCTTCAAAGAAAAGTCCTTTCAGGACTGCTTCTAGCAATGGAAACATCGTTGGGACAAGGGTATTCATTGGGGTGGAGACTATTTTGAAGGAGATAAAGACTAGTAGCTTGTGAGTAAAGTTTGCAATTTTTTAAAAATAAAGTTCACGAACTTTTTGAACAGATCTCGTATATAGATTGAACTCTAAATTAAACTTTTACGTTGAGTCTGTAAATGGCAATTATTGTAAAAATTTCCTATTTTTAGGATCAAAAGAAGTTTTCTAAATAGAAATTGTCCTATTTGATTGTTTAAATATCAAAATAGATTTATAATTAGTTAAATTGAGATTAAAAGAGATTCAAAGTAGGACTAAAATCGGAGATTTTTCGTTATTCATTTATTTATTTTATATCTGCCATTGTTTTTATTTTACGTATATGACATATTGCATATCTTTTTACGAAATAAATGTTTCGGTGAATTAACAGCTTTGGTTACCGTACTGCTCTGAGTGTCAAGTTCAAAATTTAAAAAGCAAAACGATCGCATTTTGTCTTGCAATTCGATTACAAAGTTGTAGTATTAATATATGTAATATAAATACCAGAATTTATTTTAATCAGTGACCAGTTTTTTATAATAAAGTATAGACGTTGTTATTAGAGGAATATCAGACGAATCTAAATGGCACCAGTAAAAGTAGTTTTATGCCATAATAAGAGTCGGTCCTGATTTTTTTTCTTGTAAGAGATAAGCAATAAGTTTGTGTATCTGTGAATAACCCAAGCTAATATAACCAATACGCGCGTTAATAAGAAAGAAGATAAAACCTGTATCTACCAAAATCAATAAAATTATCTAATTACCTATCGTATTAAACAAGATATCCGATATCTATGAAATATCGTTTGAATCGACGAAATCTTTTTTTATCATCTTACAAGAGATATTTTTCGATTGTTGTAAAATCTGTATTATCGTTTGTGAATATATCGGCTGCAAGTATACTTTCTAGCATCTCGAGAGCAAGTCTAGAATTTCGCAGCCAGATGGCAGCAAGTTGCCCAACGCGCGAAAAAATGTAGACATAGTTCTTTACGAAAGGAAGTTGAAATTAGCGATACGAATCATAAACTTTCTTAGCCTATCTCGTTTCAAGTCGCTATCGTTCGGTCTGCATCCCAAAATGCTCGATCGGAATCTTGGTTAGCGGGTCATATAAAGAAGAGAAAAAGGAAAGAGATCGAGAAGTTCCTGCCTGATTTCCACGACTTCCCTGGTCGCCATCTTTCTCCGCCCCGCCGATCCTCGTTTCGAACTCTATTAGCGTCAATAAGCAGAGCAGAGCAAGTAAGTGCAAATTTCGCGTTTGATTTCGACAATCCTTGACGACAATCTGATACGGGGACGTATCAGATTGTATAATCCACGGTACTATCTGCATTTACACATTATGTCGATGCTATGCCGCGAGGAGCGATTGACGAAAGCCGGCTTGGTCGCGCGGCGCGGCATGGTAGGAGGTCCCCATGAATGAGTTCTATGGTGGTCGACCGCGGCTGCCAGTTGGAGGCGAAGTTTATTGGCTCCGGTCGGTGCTTGCCTGTGGCGCGCGGGCGTGCAGGGAGTGAAGGGCACGTGTGGCCCTGGAATCCGACGAGCCCTAGGCGCCGCGCATTCCATTCCAACGTCCTCCCCTCCCTCTCTCTCTCTCTCTCTCTCTCTCTCTCTCTCTCTTTCTTTCTCTTCTCCCTCTTTATCGCTGCGCTTACCTACCTACCCCGCGCCTACGTGTTCCGTTTCTTTCGCACTGCTGTTCTCTCTCCTCGCCCCGCGTCAGCTCGCTCCGACTCTCCGTCCTCCGGCCAGTGTCTTCGAACTCGCTTTCTTCCTTCGAGTCGCGATTGCTTTTCGAGAATTTCACCGCGTATATCGCGACGACCTACGTCCCACGTCGCGTGCGACTTTACGGAATCTTCCCAAGGGAAAATTTCCAGAGACCGAGATTTACGGAGATCTCTTTTGGTAATTACAGTGGGACCTAGAATAACTGACTTCGTATTATCTGATTCCCTCGGTTACCTTCGCTCGAGCGCTCTCCCCCCTTCCATCCCCTCTATTCTCTTTGTCCCTCTCAATCAGTCTAATTCTTCCGTACATATCTAATGTATGAAAGAATTGTCATATGTTTCATTTAATTAAGATTTTAGAAAGAATTAATTATATATAATTTAAAGAGTTAATTAAAAATTAAAATAATATCTATTTAAAATATGTTTTTATAAAATATAATCTCTATTTTATCCGATTTTGGTTGATTCATATTAAGTCGGATTATTAAGGTTTTATAATACCCTTTTTCGTGGATATTCCAAATTGATAAACTTTGATGTAAGAAACACATTTTCGATTATTTTTATTATGATATTTACTTGATGTTTGATTGACACAATCTTGTGATTGATTCGAGTGCAATTAACTACAAATATTTGCTTCACTGAATATCAATACATTTTCATGTAGCTAATGTACTCGTTAAAATCTATTTACAAATATAATATTTCAGTTTTGTAAAATGCTTATTAACTTCACTATTAAAATAAATGATTAATCTATTTTGAGGTATTAATTTCAATTTCAGCTTGCGCTTGCATTTCAAGACAAATCTTATAAATCTAAAATGCACGGCGCATTTTATAAAATTGAGATATTATATATCCAAAAATTTGCATTTAATATTATTAAATATTAAGATACATTTTGATCGAAAGAGATTATTTCTATTAATTTATTTTCGTCGTTTTAATTTCGATTTGTAATTAATAATAAACCAAATACATCATTAACATAAGGCTTAATAAAGAATGAATAAAGAATAATTTTGTGCTATGATTTATTAAAGATAAATAAAAAACATATCTTTGATATATTATATAGCTCTCCATTATTGAGCTTTATATCTTGTTCACCATTACAAACTATATTATACATGAAAATTAATCCATTTCATTGGGACCTAATTTTTCATATAATGCGGTATATAATTATTTACCAGATTCAACATAATAAATGAAAAATTATGAATCAAAGAATTACAGATATTCGGCGTGTTCTTAATTCTTAATAACATCTTCATCGTGTAACGTAACATTTATAGAAGTGCCGCACCTAGCGGCTTTACGTTCTTTCTAATGAAGCTACAATCATGCAAGATTAATTTAACGAAAGATCTTAATGCTTATTAAGTAAGAGACCGAAGCTTATCACTATATCAAGTGAACGCGCGTGCACGTAGCTGTGCACGTGCAACGCGAAACATTTATTTCTGATTCGCCCGGTCTCTCCGGATCATTGTCGTTTGACATATGAACCCGCTGTACAATTCGCCTAGCACCTTCTACATACATGAGCATTCGCTGTTTCTGACGACTTATTTACGATCGTTACGTGATTCGAGCGAGCGGATACGTGACACATCGCGCTTATATATCGTTCTTACACAACGTTAATTGAGCAACCTTTCCCCGTTATTTTACATTGAGAATCAAACGTTGATCTATCTCGTAGAATGTTGACGAGAAAATCGGAAACTCAAGAGACGTGTAGTATATTTGCAAACGCAAAAAGTCAATGCCTGCGAAACTCCTTTATTGCTTAGGCGCAGACTTTATTCTTTACTTAGACAATTATTAACTCGTATTGTAAAATGAAAGAGGCAGGCAATATGTTTTTGTTAATCTTGCGTAATAAATGAATGATAAAACTGCACAATAGCAATAAGCAAATAAACAATAGAAATGGATAATAAATAATAATGATCTCCTCTCGTTGTGATCCATGAAAAAATTGATTAAAATTGATATTATTGATTCACGCTTATGCTTTATGATCGATTAGTAAATTATATTATTTTTATTTGTACTTAACATAATTATTTTTGTAATTCTTCTATTTTGACAAGAAAAAACTGCTAGATTATTCTATATACATTAGAAAAGTTACGAAATAATGTTATTCATTATATATAGGTCTGTTTTTTATAGCTGAACAAGTATATATTTTTGGAACTTAAAATGTGATAGATATATGTTTGCTATTTGATAAAAGCGAGAGAGAAAATGCAATCTAATGAATAAAAAATAGAATCTAATAAAGAAACATTTTAAAGACAGGAAAGAGTATTTTATAATTATTGAAACTTTGAACTATTATTTATGAAAATAAATTTTTACGAAAATAACTGATTATTAAATATGCAAACGTTATTCATTGTTAACATCAATTCTGACTTTTTATATGATGAAGTTATAAAATTTTTTCCACTTATTCTGCTAGCATATTGTAACACGCACAACTATAATAGATATACTCATGATAGATATACTAACATTAATTTCAAAGAGAACGCGAAAACGTCATTTAGTTATCGCAACCAGATGTTAACAACACTTAATTATGAATGGAATTACTCATTCTGTCGACGACATAACGCAAAATTGAGCAACATCACCTATTTCCGATGGTGATAAGATCGGTCTCGGCAACGGTTGAAATGTCAATGAGAAACTAGGCAATTAATATCACAACGAAAGCGTTCGGAATTTTCACGATTGCAACCCGACCTGGGAACTTTCGTGTCGCTCTCGGCAGATAATTAGCGCCGTCACCTTAAAAGCGATCGAAAAGCAACGGTAGTGAACCGCGTAAGGCGGTAGCCGACATCCATTTCGGAAGTGAAACTTCCCACGGTGTACGTGCGCCCGTTATTGGCAAGTCCTAATAAGAGAGAAATTCTGACAACGGCACGCAACGGCGCTTTGTAACGCTTTTGGCGCTACTGAACTACCGAGTAGTAGTTGGTCCTGTTTCGACCAAGCTGCGAGAGAGAGAGAGAGAGAGAGAGAGAGAGAGAGAGAGAGAAAGAGAAAGGAACAGGGGAGAGAAAGAGAGAGATACGCTCTCGATGCTCGTTTGGAAAAATCATTCAGCCTTGGGCGACCCTAGCCCATGCCCTTTTCTGTCTCGACCAGTTCGTAACGAACGACATACCATTCTCACGACGATTGCGATTAACCCCCTTGGTCCTGCATATATTTTCAGCTGCGCTGCAGGTCCGCATCGCAGAATTCGCTGTATATGTACAGGGCGTCCCTGGTTAGTCGCGCTTGCTTTTAACGATGGACCTTGTGCTTATGTGAGAAAGAAGGGCATTTGGAAAGATGCGAGTTTCTAATTTTGGAGCGAGAGGTGCTCCCGAATTGGTTATTGGAAAGAAGGCCAATCTTTTCATCAATGAATCCCGCAAGATTATTCCGTTATCTTAATTGTATGATTTTCTTCGGGGAAAGCAATCAGACTTGGAAATACTTGTATTAAATTTTATTCCAGAATTATTCAATCTTCTAGGAGTGAGTCTCATATTTGCAACGTTTACTTTAAAATTAAATTCGGGATAAATTCAGAGTACATTTGGATATGTGTAGATTAGTTACATTTATTAACTGACGGAAATGTATGTAACATTGAACACTAGAATTGAAATTTCTAACTACTAAAAAGGCTATACGTTGATATACATTAATTCTTCAATTGCTGATTTTTAAGGAAAATCAATAAAAAAATAATTGTTTTTTAATGACGATAAGCTGCCATCTTTAAAGGATCTAATCTTTTTCAAATGTTTTCAAGTTATATATAATTTTAATACGATACGTGGATATACATTGTTAACGAGAAATACGATAGATTGAAGAACGGAAATAATAAAAAAAGATGTCATTGATTCTTTTACTCTTTAGACAAATTACTGCGGTAATCTTCTAGCGTATCCGTTACATAAGCATCCTATGACTAAACTCACTAAACTCGAGTTTTCCGTCCATAAATCGCGGTATCGATTTGCAATATCCGCAATGAGCAAGATAAAAAAAAAGCTCGAAGGAAACCGTTGTCACGGCGCCCCGGTCAAGGAGAACGCCGTCGAGACGTCATCGTCATGGAAATGAAATTTTTGCGCAACTCGGGCGATAGGCTTGGCTGATTGATCAGCAACCGACCTACGTTCGCATCGCGTCCTTTCCAAGGAAACATAACTCCTACGATAGCGGAGGTGGCAATAAGTTCCGGTACGCTGCCGCTCTAAAAGAATCATGAATGAAACGTTTCGCAGTTTCTGTTGCCGCGGTGGCAACGATGTTGCGCCGTCGATGTTGCAGAACGACTGACGGAGAGATGCGATAAGAAATTGAAGGAAAAAGAGAGAAAGAGAGAGGGGGAGGAGAGAGAGAGAGAGAGAGAGAGAGAGAGAGAGAGAGAGAGAGAAAAGCGTTATAGTAGGTAGAGATATATGGAAAGGCCGAAGCAGATTTGCATCCGTTGCAAATCGCTCAAGGAGATCCAATACTGACTCACTACCTACGAGAATGTGGATCTATCATTCATTTCTTCTCTCTATTCCCACTTTTTTCAAAAATTATCGAATTTTTACCACGTAGACCGAATTATCCACTCTAAATTTTTTCAAGTGCAAATAAGACAAGGATATACGAAACGCAATTGTCATACAATTTTTTATCAAAATTTCATCTTATATATTTCCATCAATGTTGATTAACTTCAACCTCGGTTTAACTTGCTCTATCTTTTTTTAATTTTTAGAACTAGAAGAAGATAAAAAGTAAGTTAAACCAAGATTAATCCTCAGTTATGAAAACTAACTAAGTTCTAAAGCATTCTATTTGAAATACAGAATGCAGGTAAATTATTACAACAATTGATAGGGAAAGGCTTGAAGTTTTTTTACCTATAATTTAGAACCTCATAGTATTAATCATACAGATTGTACAATTGTCCAAAAATCTTTGCTTTGGATTTAAATGACCTGTTGCTGTAGTTGAGGTTAAAGTTAATTTATTTTTGATAAAAGAAATAAGCATAAATTATATTCCATATAAAAGATACATTTATAAATCATTTATATATGAAAGAAGAAAAAAATATCATCTTCCTATTTAATATACATATTTCATATTAAACTGTTAAATTTATAGTGTCAAATTTAACTTAACGTGAATCGCCACTGCTCCTACTAAATATATCGTTATTTTATACTAAAATAATGATTATATTTGACATTATGCAGTGTCAATTTAATACTATATAGTGTAAATTGACACAATATGTCAAATTTAACTATCATTTTGATAAAAATTAACGATATATTTAATAGAAGCAGTGACGACTCACGTTAGATTAAATTTGACACTATAGGTTAACAGTGTAGCATAATTCTGCATATTACATTGAAAGAAAAAAATAGTTGCAATTATTGTAATTGAATTATAATTTATTATTATTTTCGATGCCACCTATATATTTTTGGTAGAACTATAAATATAATTAATTATTATTGACATATTATAGTAACGAGTTAGAAAAATGAAGCTTCTAATTATAATTCTTTTCATGCAATTATAGTTACAAATTCTCTTTTCTTTTTAACGTAAAATTAATGTCTCGTCGATATATTTAATGCTTTAATTCGAACGTGGATGATTTCGGTGACGGGTAACATCCCTGCTGCTACACGATAAGCAGCAATCCTTTATCACAGTCGCGGGCGTACCTTGGGGTCCAGGAACGCGTTCTCCGAAATTTATTTACGACGCGCCGTAAATGCGGACAGCGTTTCGAATCACCGTAGGCGGAGTACGATCTCACAAAGGGCGCGAGAATCTGATTTGTATACACACTGGCCCTTCCTTCTCCTTCCCGTTCTTCTCCTCCGTTGTCGTCCTATTCGTTCTTTTTCGCGGAGCTGCTTCTGAACAAGGAGGAGGTCAGAGAACGACGATGATGGAGAAAGAGGGAGAGAGAGAAAGAGAGAGAGAACATGTGTAAAAACGGAGGAACCGCGGGGTCCCCCGAGTCGCTGCGCCACGTAGATGAGGTGGTGCTATGTTAAACATGGCGCCGGACAAAGCTGCCGACGAAACCATCTCATTTCAGTGCTATCCTCTCCTGGCTGCCTTATTATATACCGGTCGACCGGCGCTCACCGGCGGTTCTTCTTTCTTCTTTTCTCTTTCTCTTTCTCTCTCTCTCTCTCTCTTTTTCTTTCTCTAGTATCTTCTCATCTTTATTCCTCTCTTTTTACATCTTCGCTTGTATTGGCTCTTCTTTCAACCTTCCCCTCTTTCCTCCCCAAAATCTACCTCCCTCATCATTCTTCCTCTCTCCTTTATCTTCATTCTGTTCTCGTTTCTTCTCGATGTTCTGTGCACGTCCAGTCTGAGATACGCCGTAAAGATCGAGATAAAGAGTTTTTGATTTTTTCGATATTGCTATGTTTATCTTCAACGACGCCTCGGGTTTCTTAATTTGTGTCATCGGATTGCGAGAGTGGCGTTTAACTTTCCGATGTCATGTCGCCGGATATAAATAGTGTTCTTTCTCATCGTATTAAATATTGATGATAGACTTTTCGATCGACTTTTCTTTAACAAGAATGTCGTGCTGCTAATTATTGTGAACGGCAAGACATGAGAGAAAGACATTAAACTACTAATGTACTGTATTTAAGTAATAAAATTCTATCGTTTAATTTTAAGTAGACTTAATTTAATTTTCCAGAATTATCTCTAATTTTCAAGAAGCTGATTATCAAGATATTTAATATAGGATGTTAAAGAAGTAAAAAGTCTCTTTTGATTTTATATTGCAACATTATTTGCATTTCAATAATGTTTATATAATTGACATTAAAAAAAAGATTAAGTACTTCAACAAAGCTGTAGCTTGCTGGGCGAGTTTAACATCTATAACTAAGAAGATTAGACGGTTCAACAAAAAAAATATGTCTGCAAGCAATTATCAGTATGCTAATTCAGCTAATTCTTTGCTACAATGAAAATTGCTAATGTAAGTTTTCAGCAAAAAGTATACACTACCTTATCTGGCATATTTTGTTAAAAATTTTGATCTTACATGTTGAATTAATTGTCATAAAAAGTTATCTTCGCTATATTAACAATGTGCTTTTACAACAAATATAATTACCTACAATGGCTAACTTCCAAGTGTACAACTTTGTTACTTTAACATAGAAAACTGACTGTTCGTATATTACAGCTGTAGATTTTATAAATCAAATTTTTATTAATTGTTTTGACAAATCTTTTTTCTCCTGACTAAATTAATCTCAACTATTAACGGACGTTCTCCAATGTTCTATTGACTGCAATGTGGTCTGGTTTCTGTATTCGGTCTCTAAAATCCTGTTTCTTTCCATATCCTTAATCGTTGTGGTACTCCGTATCCGACAGGCGTTTATCTCACGCGGAAAACTAATTCTGACGCACTAATAGCGACGGAAGTCAAGTACGATATAGTACTTCCCGCTTATGTAGGCACGCCGCACTTGTGGATGCACGTGCGCGTATGCAGTTAGGCGCGATACAGACCCGTCGTGTCATGTTGCAGAGAGCACGAAGGGGCCCGTGCGTGTCGAAGTAATTTCTGTTGTCGGCGATTTTCACAGCGAGAGACAGACCAGTTCCTCGAATACTCGTTCCCGATCTCGTCGACATGTAAATTACGGAAGAGAGGATCGCATTGTACATTTCCTCCTTTACCGATATACCGTCGAAACGTTACGATGCTTCCGAATTTGTTGCATAGACGTAATAAGAATAGACGTATTCCTATATGTCATTCTCGATTTAGAAAGAGTGAGGTCGTTTGAAACATATCGCTCACTCTATCTAAAGTATCGAGTTAAAGAGTTAGGTCTGAAGCACAGAATCTTGCATTATGCATAAAAAAAACTAATTGTACCAATCAAAATCCTTCATTTTCTTCCTTTCCATGAAATAAAAGATTCTGATTGGTTGATTTTCTTATATCTTACAAGTTCTGTATTATGAAAAACTCTATGCTCCTGTCCTTAAGTCTATCACACACAGAACGACATAAACTTCAGCAACTAAAGCCGCTGGACCGTTGACTATCCGACGTAAAAATGCCATATTGATTAAGATACTGATTAATCCAGCAGTCCTGTTATGGTTATGCAGCTTATGTCATTTTGTGTGTGATGGTCCATAGAACTATATAGCACATAAAATGCATAAATATGGCATAGCGTAGCATAAGGGCGATCACATACAAAATTACATAAGCTGCTTAACTAAAACATAAGGCTCCTAGATTTACATAAGATGCTAATAAGCATCTTATGTAAATCAACGTGGCATCTTTATGTTGGATGCTTATTTGTTCTGCGGTCTTATACAGCTTATGTCATTTTGAGCGAAATCCATAGACGTTGCTCAAGATTCGAAATGGTCTTGAGCTAGTGCTTGAGATATCATGAACTAATCAGAAAGCCAGTATTATAGCCTCTTAAGACATTGCTTGAGATTGTCTTGAGATTAAGGACTATGGATTTCGGCCTTTGTATGTGATGGCTCTAAGACTGTCTGGACCAATAAGCATGCAACATAAAGTTGCCATTGACTTTTTTACTCATTGATCCATGCGGTCTTATGCCAGTTACGCTTGTACATTTTGTGTGGTATAGCCCAATTCTTTCTGACGAAGCACAAATGTTAAAAGGGAAGTGCGCAGTTGATTCTTCTATTGTTGTCACGTTGGATTATCGATAAAACCGCACGTAACTCGTTTGCATTCTTATGAATGCATGTGATGCACGTGATAATTTTTATATAAAAATCATTTGCCATGAACAATGCAAAATAGAAAATTATAGCGTCTCACTTCTGACATTTTAACATTAATATACGCTGCGCTTTGTAATCGCGATCGAAGCTTAACGTTCAAAGATAAAAAGCAAGACAAAAAAGTAGTCAGCAATGTTGATAAGAATGATATTAATACTCATTAATACTCGTTTCACTGCATGTGTTTTTGATATCTGCGAAGATATGTTTATATGTATTACAATCACAGGTGCGGACAAGAATGACGCTATTAAGTTGAAAATACCATAATCGTAATTATTCACATAACATCTTGTGCCTATATGAAACTCGACATGTTGCAAATTGTCATAGAAATTGTGCACGCAATATTATAAATAGTACATACTAGATAAAGTTTTTCTGTTTTAATAAAAGAATAATTAATTTAAAATTTTATTAATCCTATTATGAATGATTAAAAAAAAAACCGATATCTTTTGTTTCTCAGTCTCAGTCCTTATTTTTATGTTACATACGAAGAATAGTTTTTTCTCTATTTCAATAAAAGAATAATTAATCTAATTAAAAATTTCATTAATTAATTAATTATAAAAAATTTTAATTATAAAGAAAAATCGATATCTTATACGTCTCAGTCTTCAGTCAGTTATATTCATAAATATATTCCGAATTGGTAGTACTGGTATCGTATTTCTGCCATCGTATTTTTTTTTCTTTAGGAACGAAAAGAATTTACCAAAACGTGAAGGCCTAAAATATGTTGACACGCTGCTCTTGCAATTTAAAGACGCAATCCCCTTATCGAAACTCCTGGGGAATTCTCGAACGTTCTGACGACGGAGTGACGAGACTTCTGGGCCTTAAGGACCCGCGTTCGATAGGCCGCGTTCGCGATTACCGTGATCTCGCCTTTCACGGATTCCCCCGATTGGCTCATTATTCCACGAAGCGCGATTATGCCGATAAGCATCTCTTCCCGTTTCGCCGGTGCACTTTATAATCATTCAAGCACGGCCGTTCGCGAGCCGAACGTTTCTGAGAACTGGACTCGCGAGACGTTCTCTAAGCTTAGTGACATTCCACGCCGATACTTCTCTCGTCTCGTATTTCGCGCTCATGCGTCCTCTTCTCCCACCATTCTTCTCTTCAGCACCCTGCCAATACCTTTTCTTTTCGCTCCTTCCTCTTTTGCTCCATCTTCTTCTCCTCCTTGTTTCCTCTTTCAATAGTTTGTGCAACGGCACGATTATTAAAACTCTGACTTTTTAAAATTTATATCGGCCTTGTGGCACCTGCTGCACTTTATCACTCCGCAGATTTCTCAACAATTGTGTCACTCACCGTGCTGTACGTCACGCACCGACACACGAATTAGCATACGTTAATTTAGCAATCGTCGATTCGTAAAATACTTCTGCAGCAACTTCTTAGCCTTTCGCGTTTCTTATTAGTCTATAAGTATACTCGTCGTAATGCATTGAAATGAAGGTAACTCAATTTTTTTTTAGCTTAACTTAAACATAAAAAATTATTGTGCATCGATAAAATTTGATATCATTGTAAAAATAACTTGAAGAAAATCAAATTTATGACACGCAATATTAACATATTGCACAAATTATTCTATTGCATCTTAAATCTATAACGAGAATGGAAAATATTATTGATATTGATATCAAACAGATTTCGCGCTTTATAAATAATGCAGATATTCTCTAGTCTTTATTTAATTGAAATTTGAACTTCAAAATTTAAAAAGCAAACTCTAATAATCTCCAAAATCCCATTATCGAAAATAAACACGAAAATAATCCTGCACAATTTAAGATTCTTAAAAGATTGTTTCCGTAAATTTCAATATTATCTTTTTTATTTGTTTATTTTGTTCATACAATTAATTGGAATTATTATCGCTATCTTTATCGAGCTAGTACAATATGTATTTTCCGTCTCCTGCGTACAGTGATCGAATTAACAACCGCGAGCCGCTAAAAGATTATAAAATAACAAAGTTTAATCCTTCATCTTTTCTATTTAAAAGAAGGAATAGGAAGAATCAATTATAAATATTGATTAAGGATGTATTATATGTAATCTTTAACAAAATGAAAAAATTACAAATTTTTAAATATTATATTTGTCAGAAAGTAATACAAAAATATAATAAAATTTAATAGCGATAATTAATTAATTAAAAATATTAAGATTATTCAGTAATCAAAATTAATATTAATAAATATTAATAAAATTATTAATTAAATAATAAAAAATTATTTCAATAAAAAGTAAAGATGTTTTTGAAAACTAATTAAGACAAAATGGGAAAATTTTCATTTAAGCTATAAAATTGTATTAATTATTAAATATATTATTCTTGTTGATCTGTTTCATAACATTTATTTTACAGAAAATATAAATTCTAGTCACTTTTCGCAGAGATTATACACTTAATACGTCCTTAAATTTAGATAACGTTTAAAGAACATCTCTCAAAGGAATCTACCGATGTTCATTACATTAACCTTGAACGATAGCGGAGTCTCGCGAGTTGCATCGAGCTACATTCCAACTGATTTCGTTCATTTCGGCAAGGAGAGAGCCGTGTCGACGGCGGTACGTCGAGTGCATCTCCTAGGCGAACGTCTGACAGTCGATCGGTCGGATGCGCGATGCACTCCTCACGTTCACCGCCTGGTATCGCCGGCCCGCTCCCGCTTCTTCGCTCGCTCGCTCGCTCGCTCTCCTCATCGCGGGATGCCGGCCGATGCACCGGCACGGCGCGACGTGGTGCAGCGACTTCGCAATGCCTGGAATGCGGCGGCATTACGCATGCGCACCGCGTACCTTACTCGGAACAGACGAACAGCCGGATCCGTTATGTCCCTCGACGACGACCTCACGATCGTCTGCGGGGACTTAACCGAGACCTGCGGCTCGCCGGTGTCTGTCTGTCTCTCTCTCTCTCTCTCTCTCTCTCTCTCTCTCTCTCTTGTCCGCTCTCTCTTAGTCTTCTTCTTTCTCTCTTCCGTCACGGAGACATCTAAGTTCCTAATGCGAAGTGTACGGCATCGTAGCTCTGTTGCATTGCTCGAGACACCTGCTTTACCTTACCTTACCCGTAGTTGCTGCTCGCCGACGATTAATCTTGTTCGCCGCATACCGCGATACGCGAGGAACTCGGATTACCTCTCCCTATATATCTATCTCTCTCTCACTCGCACCCTCGCTCTCTTTCTCTTTCCGATTAGGCACGATCGGTCTAATGCGAGCTAATTGATTCCGGTTGCGAACGCTGACGGTACATTACTCGGTCGAGAATGATAGAGAAGCGCGCGATAATAAAGCGCTAAATCACGCGAGACGCATTTCGCAGATGAGTAATCGAAAAATGTCACGATTGTTAGTGGTACTTAGTATCCTTATCCACACAGCTTTCAAATGTATCTCTCAGAGTACACTACAATCTGCGCTCGCGAAGAGCTCGCGAGTTAAGGAATAGCTTTTGGTATTGTAACTTCAAAGTTATAACGATCGACGAATCGACAACGAAGAGAGGAAACGAGATGTAACAGTAAAGCAGTAAATATGTCACTTTGAGAATATGTCAGCTGAAAATTACGTGTGAAGAAAATCGTAGTAGTTGCGGTAGAGTTAGGAAGCGTTAGGAAGCGTAGGAGGAGAGGAACATCCCTGTGTAGAGGGGTGCGTAATCACTACGATCGCGACGCGAGACCGAGGATGGATACTACAGCGGCGGCGGCGTCGGGGTTGATCTTACGGTCCTATGGTTTTATGGCGTTAGTCCGTGGCCGGTGGCCCTCTCTCGCCCCCTCCCTCCTTCCTTTCCCTCCCTCTGACCCCCGTTGGGACTCACGGAGCTGCAAGAGCCAGGAGAGCTCGCCTTGGCGTTGGTGGAATGCGGGACGGGCAAATCGCGGTCGGCCCGCTCTTGCGCCTCGTTCCCATGCATTCCTTCCTGCCCCTCTCGCCCTTCTCCTCGCGTTCTCTTCGTCCCTTGGTCTCCCTCTTCCTTTCTCTCTCTTTCTTTCCATATCCTCCTCTGCCCTCTCTTCTTCCCGCCCCCCATATCTCTCTCTCTCTCTTGCTCTCTCGCTTTCTCTTTGCTCTCTCGCTCAGACACTGCTCCACACTACTACGCACTCGGACGTTTCATCTCGTTTCTCTCCTCTCTCTCTCTCTCTCTCTCTTTCGTTTTAGTGTACACACGTATGTATGACACACATGCACCACAAACGAAGATTTTGCCTCTTCGCTTTTCTCTCTCTCTTTTTCTTCTCCCTTTATCCCACTTGTCCCCTTTTCTTTCTTTTTCTGATTCCTCTCTATGTCTCCCGCACGGGCGCACACGCGAATTCGCAGATCTTTCCCTTTCTTTCTTTTCCTCCGCGCTACCCCCCCCCTCTCCCTTCTCTTCCCGCTCCCCGCGATACTCTATCTCGCTCGCTTACGCGCGCGTGCACATACATATGTGCACGCACGACTCGTACACGCGATAGACGTGCTATCTTCCTCTCTTTCTTGCACGCGCGGCCGAATCTCTGCGCGAACATCCTTGCGCCTCCCTCAGAACCGAACCATCCCGTCTCGTCCTGTTCCTCGACTTCCTTCTGCTTCTCATCGAACACGCTCTTTTAACCGAGCCGTACCTCGTCGCGGCGGGGAAAGCCTCGTCATGGCATCTTAACCGATCGACTCGTGCCCGACGGGCAACATTGTTGCGAATCGAAGAAATAAATATTGAGATGGAACAATATCGAGATGCGTTAACCGCCTTATATTATTTGCCGTTTTATTTGAAACGTTTGTTCTAATTTTTATTTTCACGATAGAGACCGTCAATTAATCTTCGTAAACACGATTTACTCGTACAAAATTATTAATTTTTTTTATCTCTTAACATTATTGTATGAATTCTTTATTAAAAAGTGAGTATAATAATGAGTTAATATTTCTAGCAAAGAAGATTTCTTAAATTTAATTAAATATATAATTTTAAGTTTATAAATTTTTATTTTCAAAAGTTTTACTTCTATGTTTAATTCTTATTTAATATAAGTATTTTAACCGATCGATTCGTGTCGATCGATTAAAATATGAGATAAGGCAATATTGAGTTGCGTTATGCGCCTTAATACCTATATTATCTGCTATTTTATTCGAACTTCAATTTTTAATTTTTAATTCATGACTAACTATCAATTAATTTTTGTAAACATAATCTACTCAAACAATTATCAAAATTATTAATTTTTTTATATCTTATTATTATGTTAAGTTTATTAAAAAATACTAACAATAATAAGTTAATATTTCTAGCGGAGTTTCTTCTTTTATAATTTGAATATTTAAGTTTAATTAAATAAATGATTTTAAGTTGATAAATTAGTTTCTATTCTATATCTCAAAACTTTTACTTTCATATACTTAATTCATATTCGATATAAAATTCTAAACCATTCGCACGCGTAATTAAAAGGAAACAACGTCGTGTGAATTGATCTTTATCTAACATAATAGTGGATTGAACAATAAATAATTACTTCTTGATAGCCGGTTTTTACAAAGTACGTTTTCGCGCAGTATTAGCTTCCGATGTTCGTCATTCTGCGAGGAGCGGATAGGTGTTGCCACGTAAGGACAACCACGGCTTTATGGAATTCAACATGGCGTCCACGGTGCGTCCGATGGAGTTACAGCGACCGCCATGTTGATACACACCAACATATTCCTCAGTCAACATGATCTATTAAGTACTGTCGCTGTATCTAACTTGATCTCTAATTTATTATTCGATCATCAGAACTAACAGCGGCACTTAACAATCAAATTATTTAACTTTGCAGTCGAATTTGCTTGTATCTACCGAGCTTTAATTCACGATAACATTCATTTTTCAAGTTCCCGTTTCTTTCTCGTTTTTTTTTTATTTCATAGAGAAACAATTGACAATGATCTCTTTTGGATTTCTTTTAGATTTTCGCATTTTTTTCCCGGGGAATCACCTATATTGACTGCTCGTATATAGTTGGCCTGGATCTTAGATATGCGTAGGTAACGGTGCGAAAACGTGGCACGTGTTCAGTCGTGCGTGCGTGCGTGCGTGCATGTGTGTGCCGAAACTCACACGCGCGCAGCTTTTTTTCGTGTTGGAGATGACCGGCCCGGTCAGATCTCTTTTTTTCTACTAGGAGAAATTCGCGGTTTTCGACACGAGACGGCACGACGCCGTCGTATGCTCGGCGAAATATTTCTCGATTATCACTTTATAATGTAAGCCGATGAATAACGGAGAACAGGATCTACATTTTTTTATCACTTAGTTTTTTGAATTGTTTGTGAGGAAATGCTGCAGGTAACTGTAACTATATTTCGAACAAAATCTTGTTTGTATCTACATATAAACGCAACACTGCTCGATGTTAGCGACAAATGCACTCGTCGCGCATTTTTCTCCACTTGCCGTTAGAATCAATTTCGGAGTTAATTTCCGTGTAAATTTATGCGTAGCGAATCGTTTGAATTATTATGAAAAAAAGTATAATGAATGAGCAGCCACAGTTGCTGTTATCCTCTTTCCGACATTGTCACATATTTTGCATAACAAGATTCAAACGGACCATCAAACATGATAAATACTTTTTAATCTATGCACAAGTGAAGAAAAGGAGCTCATGGCTTTTCTAAATAACCCGTCGACACATTGACATAACCGCGATAGTGGTCATCCATGTGTTGTTAATTTCTTTATCAAAGTAGTAAATATCAGATTCCATGATTTTATATGCCGCAAAATTTTAATCGAAAATTTATATGGTAATTCCGTATTAAAACCGTTACGTTAATAGAATGTTGATTTATTTTCTCAATTTGTTACAGAATCTATTTATGTCAAAATAAACTCAGGAAATTTATATTTTATAACTCTGGTCTAAATTTTTATAAACTATTATATTGTTTATGGCAATTTATGTCAGTTTTTAAATTAATAGCAAAAAAAAGAAATACGAGAAAATAAATAAACTTTTGACGTGTTAGATACGAAGAAAGTTCAAGCAATTTAAGGAGGCAAAAGTAATCACAGGAAGTTTAAACTTTTCCACGTCATTCTAATCTAAATTAAGCGGTTTTCTTTTAAAAGCTTATACCCTCCTCACTTCCGTTCTATTTTCGACCTGAATACATTATTCATCATTGTAGCGTCATCTACTCGTCGACACGGCGTGAAACCTCAATTAAGACAGTTATACGAAAGGAGTCGGCGAGTTTCTCGTTAGAAAATATTTCTTCCTGAAAATTCGTCATGGATCTACGCGCGTGTCAACTTATTCGCCAATTCGCCAGTACTTTCTCCCGGATCCTGAGCACTCCTCGCGCGAAACATTCCACGGTATCCTCCGCTCTCTACGAGAGAGTTCTCAGCCGCCCCGTTCTTAAGGTTATCTACCCGACTTCTCTCCGTCGTCTTCTTTCGCCCACCGTCCAGCTCGATCTCGGCTGCTGCCTCTCGCACTCGAATCTTTTGCGGCCGCGAGTTAGCGTGCAGCCGCGTTCTGTACTCTTCACGCCCGCACGAAAGAATGATAGCTTCGCTAATCGGTAGATTAGTCACGCGTAAATGTTACGGTAATATGATTAGCGTCAGAGAAAGGTCGACGCTAATTAATATGTTGTGCGTACCTTGCACTCGGCAAGTCGCACAGAACTTACTTTAAAGGCTCTTTTAATATAAGACTTGTTAAGTGTCTAAAGAAATTAAGTGTCTAAAACGATATACAAGATATAAGATCAAAGGTTAAAATAAACGAATAAAATATATATAAGAAACTAAGAACGAGGTTCGCTATTCTATATATATGACATTCCGCGATTCGGAAAACAGAATTTTCATTCAACATAAGTATATATTTGTTTAAATGACATCTGTTTAATCTTTCAGTTTTCTATTGACCTTGATACATGGAAGCTTCTTCAATATAGAATTTTAAGAATATTTTATATTTACATATGCACTACTGATAATTTTTCTTACATAAGCCTTTAATTACACATCCATAGAAAAAATTCCATATCCAACGCTACTTACTCTTCGATTTATTTATAAAATAGGATATTGGTATTGGAATAATTATATTTATTGTTGAAAAAGGAATATTTTTATTCTTAAATGAAAAAGTTTTAAATCTAGAAAATGATCTAATTACTATATATAGTATATCGATCCGAATATTATGGTACCAAGATCATACGTTATAACATTAAATTTTTAGATTTATTCTAAATACACATACATATATAATGAAAAATGTATAAACTTAAATTTATGTATTACTTTGTCTTGAGACAATAAATCAATTTAATTCAAATCTTATTTAATTCGAAGGAAGATGATAAAAATTAATCTAATTTTAAAATATTGTTTTATTTTTACTGCATAAAATTGTGATAAAATTAAATCAAGAATATTCTTATTTTGTTATCAGAAATCCTTTCTGAAAATATTTTAAGAAAATATAAAGAAAGCCTGCCCTATGTATATTGCTTTTTTGTGTCTTTTCGATGCATGTTTTGCATCATAAATTATGGCTAATATAACATTTTTATTTTTATTTTTTATTTATCTCTTAAATCTTATACAATTTCTCTAATTATTTAAACGTTCTTCCCAATATTTAATTTTATTTGTAATAAGTTATTAATAATGTGTGTTTTAATCTTATGTATTGTAATTTCTCTAATTATATTTAAATGACTGAGGATGACTAACAAGTAAAATCGAAATGTTCGTTCCATATTAATGATTATAAAAAATTCACATCGTTTATATTATAGTTTAATAAACTTACCTTAATAAACTTTCATTTTATTTTTAAGCTTGTGTTTAACCTATTCATTTGTTATCTTTTAAATATATTTATATCTACAACAATAAAAGAAGAAATTAAAATATAAGGCGCAATGGTATCATGATGTGAACGATGACCGTTCCCTCGATCTCGAAACAATTCAACGTCGCCCTAGCCGTCTGGCGAACACGGTAGACGGAGCCGGGAGTAGTCAGGGACCCTGACCGTGGAAAGCAGAAAGAACTCAGGAAGGAAAAGAAGCCACGGCACCCGAACCACCAACGGTGGTAGTGCGCGTTCAAGGGCCCGCGATGGTAGTGGGGCACTCGCAAGAGGGAGACCAGCCACAACAGCGGGGAGAAGGAACGACGATACATATATTCGTGCATACACGTACATATCCGCGTACACGTATCGTGAATACAAGAGGAGGAGAGGAGTAAGGGAGGGGGGAAGGCGATCATTCTCGGAACTCGGGTGACCTCCCCCGGTGCAACTGGCGAACAGCCGGACCCGACGGGTTAACTGTACAACCACTTATATACCTCGACGCCGTAGGAATGCGGCGACGATGATGCCGTCGTTCCATGAAATAACGCGCGACATGCCGCGGCATGACATACCTCTCGCCGAGAATCATGCGTGTCCGCGTGAAGAAGAGCCCGCGGGTAGAGAGAACCACCTTATACTGGATGATCCCTTCGCGAGAGCGCGGATCACGTCATTCATTCACCTGTGCCGCCTCTACCGTTGACCGCCTTTACCGAATCTGTCGTCGTTCTGCTGCCAACTCGCCAACTGATCTATTGTTTCCCGTAAATCCTGGTCGTTTGCGGATCGACGATTCACCGAATTGGATCGCGGAAGAGCCTGTATCGCGTCTGAATCACTCAAGCATCAGCTTTTTTCACCTCGGATTGATTCGCTTGCGTTCACGTGCTGATTGTCTAATCACATTTTTGCGGGCGATGCGGATGCATGATTTTTCGCGACATTAACGGCAACATTTTTATGCGAATATAGTAGGAATGGAAAGAGAGTAGGTTTTTATTATTTTATTTCAGATATTTAGATGTTTAGTTTCGCTCTCGATGTGATAATTTTACTTTCAAATAATGTATCTTTTTGTTTGTAAAATTTTTAGAAT
>Ga0157364_1000434_pt1 | contig 27926 bp, 20 predicted proteins | sample AttsexASBM2_FD_111476 | JGI IMG/M metagenome (GOLD analysis project Ga0157364, IMG submission 111476) | Fungus gardens microbial communities from leaf cutter ant in Ribeirão Preto, State of São Paulo, Brazil - Atta sexdens ASBM2 | ecosystem: Host-associated > Fungi > Mycelium > Unclassified ... | reverse complement strand
TTATTAGTAAAGCAGCCTTTCGCCTTTATTGATATTGAGGAGATATAAAAACAAGCTTACTTACTAATAAAGCGACAACAAGCACCTTCTTTCTCAAAGTCAACTTTCTCGCTTCTTGCTTTAATTTTCAATAAGGCTCGCGCAGGGGCGCTCACCTTTTTTGGCTCCTTCCCGGCCCGGAAGTTCGCTTCTGGCAACTAGCTTCTACCGCTAGTCCTTGGACTTTTTAGCAAGCTAAAGCTACCTTGAATCAATCAATGAATGAATGAAAAGAAACCGCTTACCGAGGGTCGATGTAATTGAGCTCGACTGATAAGGAGAGGAATAATTCAGGGAGGACAGGTTGGTTTGAGGACCCGTTGGTCAAAGGAAAGGGAGATCCTTATTCCGGGACGGAGCCGTATGACGCGAGAGTGTCACGTACGGTTCCTTTGAGAAGGGTGTGATACCACCACCTATCAGGCCCGACGAGCGGTCCACGGAGCTGCATCCCTACTCACCTGGTCTATGCACATCGCTCTCTCCAGGAGGTTGGCCGCCTATCCTAGATCTTCCCATTTCCAAGAAGATCCCGGGCTCGATCTGGTTTAGTATCAAGGTGATTCTTTTTCTGTTTCTATATATATGGGTCCGTGCAGCATTTCCACGATATCGTTATGATCAATTAATGGGACTTGGCCGGAAAGTGTTCTTGCCTCTATCATTAGCTCGGGTAGTCGCCGTTTCTGGTGTTTTAGTCACCTTTCAATGGCTCCCTTAATTATGTGCTAGGAATTGCCCTATTGAGTAATAGGAAGGGGCTACTCCCCGAAAATGCCCCGCCCTCCAGTTCGTTTGTCGTTGGGGCTTTCCTGTTTTCGCTTATGCGCTGTTTTAGAGATAGCCTATTCATGCCATCAATTCCTTGCTTCCCTCCACCCCTCGATATTGGAAATAGGGCATTCGAGTCGAGAACAGGCCCTTTCATGCCCAAGGTTTAGAATCCATCAGTCACGAAGAAGGAGTCCCGGTCCCGGTAGCAAAGTAGGCATTCGCTTCACTCGACCAGTGAATGTGCAGCCTATTCTTCTTCCCTTCCTAACAGCGGATATGCGACACCACAACTACCTATCCTATCTAGAAAGAAAGATCTCCTCTTTGGCCCCGGATGACTAGATCACTGTCGACTTGAGTCGTTAAGCTACAGATTGGCCTGCATCCTTTAAAGAGCTTGACCTGCTTACCCGCGGCACCGAACTCTGGAAAGGTGCGGAAGAGCTTGTTGTTTGAGGGGCGCTTCTCCAGTTTAGTCTTTGAGGACATGGCTGACGGACAGATTAGGAACCAACGGAGTAGCGTCCCTTGATGTTTTTATTTTAGGGGGCCTTGATCTGATAAATCCCCTACTTGGGTATAGTTTCCACAGCCGTTTTACCTCACTTCTGTGTTTGACTTTGATATTCTTTTTGAAAGATTTCCTTGACATGTTTTTGGCCGGTGGGAATTCCCAAGCAATCATCAACCGGCCCCTTTTCAAGGCTTGCAAGCACCCTTCTTACATCCTTTAAAAGAAAAACGAGAAGAGTAAGCCCGGAATGCTTCCAATTTCAGTATTGGAGATTGGCATGGTAGTTTCTACTAAGTTCTCTCATTTGGCTTTCAAGAAGACTTTGCTCTCTTAATAGCGACGGATGATTATCCTCCCGATTTTTATTAGAATGATAGGTTGAAAATCCTTCTTGCTATAAGTCCATATTCATTGCATTGGTCCATGCCTCTCTCATTCTAAAAGTAGCTGTCTCCATCCCTTCTATGAGCAGGGCTTTGAACCTCGGATGCAACTAATAAACTACGGAGTTCTTCTGTAAAGGAAAGGGGCTGAGAGTGACTACTACTAAGGGACCAAAAAGCCTTTCTCGTCTGTCATGGAGAACCTTCCCGGGCTCTAGCTCTACCATAGACTTAGAAGAAGCGGGAATAGAGGACAAAGCATCGAGAAGAAAAGCCTTCAGAGCCAAGACCTACTCCTAAATCAGCAGAACTACGGATGAAGCAATAACTCTCATCCTACAGACATCAAAGAAATCGCTGTCTAAAGCCAATGATTTGCTAACTCCTCTCGGCGGGAAGAGCTGACCCGGTGACCAAAGCCCAACCCGGGATCTCCTTTACCTAATGTTTTTAAGACATACGAAATAGTATCTTGCTTTATACCCCAATCCACACACAACTTCTCCATTCTGGAAAAGGAGCTGAAGAGGAACTTCCCGCCCACTAGTGGTACAATTCAAATTCATTCAAATGTTCTGCAAGGGAAGCAAGCATAGCACTCGAAGATGAAGCAGGTGTCAAAAGCTCTTTCAATCATAAAAAGAATAATTAGCAGCAACGGCTAAAGCCTCATCTCTACCTGTGGAAGAGTCACCATTTCCAAAAGGCAAGGCAACCCCCGATCTTGCAAACCTCTGGTAGAAACAACCTCTCTTACTCTTTCGGATTCGATCCTATCTTTTGTGCCTTTAAGCCTAATAGAAGTTCTCGCACTTGAGAAGGAATACCTTTTTAGTGTCTTTCTCGAGTTATCGATTCTTTGACCTTTTATATACCGAGCTTTAAAGCCAATGACATAGGGAGTCTATCATTCACTCTATCTATCGATAGAAGGCTATTTTAAGGCAGTGTAGTACGATTACCTTACTAAATTAGTAACTCAAATGCAACTTTACCTTCAGCCAGAAGGAAATTAGAAACTTATTACCAACGCGGATTAGCTCTTAAGACTGCTCCGCTCACTAGGATACCGTCTTACGTGGTACCCGGTCTCAGACCGGACAGAACGAAACTACTCTCTAGCTCTTTCTGTAGCTAATCGAGGAGAAGTTCTCTAGACATCCCTGGTTGTTACCGTTTTAGGAAGTCAACTCTTGCCACTCCTACCTCAGGTTATCAGGCCAAAATAACCTCGATTTTAGTTCTCAATAGAGGGGAATTACTAAATGCCATAAGATCTCGTGCTATCAGAGATCTAGGCACAAGCTCCCATCCCTACTAAGTCTTAGCCTCTTCTCCATACAAAATAAAGGGTGTGAAGCCAAGCCCGTGGTCGACTTCAACGAAGTTCGGCCCGCCCATCAAACAGAATGCAGACGTGTCGACCAGTTTTCTGTTAGCACTTATGCAGCTCACTAGAATCTTATTAGTGGATTCTGCCTGACCTGACCGTTGGACTGGACTTCTTGTGCATGATCATAAACAATGTAGTTAGGCAGTGAGGTTGTCTACAAAGTGAGTACCACGATAACTTTTAATCTCCAACGGACAACCGAATTCGAACTTCTTCATAGAGGAATCTTGTTGTACTCCTTGCTGAGTTGTCGACCAATGCCCTTCCTTAGCTACTAGGGGGTCTTCGGCGTAAGGGGGGTGCATTCATGTGATATTGGTCTAGTTTAGGCAGCTTGAAGTCCTCCCTCTCTCTGCTCATTGATTCATTGCCCATCTGAGATGAAAAAAATCCAGGACGGTCATCGGTCCCACAACCCCTTCTGGAATTGAATATTCCTTCTCACGTGCACAAGCCCTTCTTTTTGCTTTCAGCTCTGTCAAACATCCGACAACAGCCTTTACCCCGGCCTTTACGTCGTCGATTCTATGCCTTCTTCTTATATTAGACTATTAAACCTCCTGCTGCACGAGATGAGGCAGTTGGGCAAAAGCCCTTCTCTTCTTGCAAAAGGAAGTTAAAGGCCAGTGCCGCCTATTCACCTTCCATACGTGCCTGGAAGCGCTAATGTAATGTGAAGGAATCAATGAAACCTTGCGCTAATCTTTCCTTCTAATGCTTTTCGTTCTGATTCAATTGCGGAACCCTCCCTCACAGCCAATTCTGGCTAAGAGCCTATTTGTCATTCATATTAATCCCCATCTTCTTCGACTATGGCATATGGATGTCACTGAATGCCAAACACTGCTTCTTCCCCAGCTTGAAGTTTGTATGCTTCATCTGTCGGGTGTCAGTTCCTTTTCATTCAGTTGAATGCCCGATTCCTACAAACAAAGAGCCAAACCAATTTCGCTTCTTCATGTGCAGCCTAGCCTATCTCTATTATATCTCTTTCACCGAAACCAAGGTCAACCTAAACCCAGACATAGAACTCCGTTAACGGGATCCACTACTTCTTTATCTACGACACCAGCAAATTCAACTGAAACTGATTCCACTTGAGAGCGGCATCCATCCCCGTGGTTATTTCGACAAGAAGGTATTCTAATTCTATAGCACCGTCTTCCTCCACTGATCTAGTAAATAAGAACCGAGGACCTATTCACAGCTTCTTCTCTTCCTCTATATATAAGTTCATTTCCGATTCAATAAAAGTGCAGCGTATTCGTAACTTCAAGCTTTGAAGCAGTCAATCAGGCAGCAAAGACCTAGACCTCTTGCCTTCCTTTCTTTAATCCCTTCGCTTCCTAGAGTTCTTGCTTATAGCCAAGCCAAGGAAAGAAGCGAGAACAGGAATGAACCATACCGAGAGAAAGAGCGCTGAAATGAGCCCGGGCCTACCAAGATACCTACGCCAAAGAACACAGGAAGTCAACGACTCCCTGATATAGACTCCCATACAGGGAAAGAAAAACACTACAACAGAGACTAAGTACCGGGCAATGTATGGACGAAGAACTCCCTCGCTCTGGCTGAACTACTGAGACTGACCGATACTAGCAATGACTAACTGACCGACCAAGCTGATCCAGATCCAGAGAGACAATAGACAGGCGAGAATGGAAGGAAGCTTTCAGTGCAGCATTCCTTGGTTGAAATTTCGCTACGCCCCTCTGTAGGAATAGGAGGCAAGATCAGATAAGGAAGGGGAATTTTTCTACTCTACTAAGTCTAAGCCGGTTAAAGATCACTCCTAGGTTAGGCCGACAAGACATCAAGAGGGAGAGAAAAAAGCCTTTTTTCTTCACCGCTAACCATGAGTTCACATTCCCAGCTGCCCAAGAGTGGAGTTCCGAATAGCTTATTGGGAATAAGAGCCTTAGTCAACAAGTATTCCCTTAGGAGCATTTGAGTCCCATTTCTTCGCTTTCTAAAAAAAGTGGGTACCAATCTCGATGAAAGTAGCAGCTTTAAATTAAACTGGGAAAGCTTTCAGATACTTATTTTATTTTTTTCTCTTTATTTATGAGATTTCCTGGGAATCAATCTGTCGGAGCTTTCCGGGTATGCGCTTATAGTTCCAACAACAGGTGAAATAGCTGCATATTCTATCCATGGTAAATTCCCCTCGGGGAACGGAACTCGCTTTCGACTTAGAGGAAAGAGAGAATATTGACTTCGGAAAGCAGGCGCATAGAGGCTTTTCAAGGGAAAAGCTGTCAGTTAGACTAAAGAGGAACGAGACTAACAACCAGATCGACTAAAGGCGTTGGCTTACAGCGAAACTAGGGCTGAAAGGATCGGAGTTGAAAACTGTTTGACTGACTAGATCGACTAAAAGCTTTCAAGTAAGGGAGCCAGAGAAAGAGCTGATCTTGTTGCATCGGATCTAAAGGATCGGAATGAATCTGCTGCAGCAGAAGAGTTCGCAGAAGAAGCTGCGTTGGATGCTTCCTCAACAAGGAGCTAAACCTTCTTTCTTTGCAAGGGGATCTCCTCTTTCTGCCAGATCTTTAGCAAGAAGGAGAAGAGGGGAAAGGTTCATTATAGGACTAGGACGAGGGAGGGGGGGTAACAGAATAGCACAGAAGCAAAAGAGAAAGGAGTGGAATGAATCTGATAAAAGGAACGAATCCGAGTTCGAAGATGCGACTAGGAACTCAAAGTCGAGGTTCGAAAAAGATGCTCACAGGATTGGCAATGAAGCTCAGTCTGAGTCTGATTCTTCTGAGTGAAGAACTCCCATAAATAGTTCCTTTCTTAACTATTGAAATTGCGTTAAGTAAGAGAAGCTAAGGCGAGGGGCATAAAGTAGTAGCTAGAGTAGGAGTTCAGTCTTGGAGTTCAGAGTTGGAGATGAAAGTTTTTGTAAGATGTCAATTTCAGTAGATGAAGTTGCAAGGGAATCTTCTTCAAGCAGAGGTGCGGAGATACTCGACTAAGCAAAACAGTTGCAGAGTTTCATTCAAAGAGCTGACGTTGCGGTTCTCTTTCGACTTCAGGTTGCAGGAGAGTATGGGAGCTGGCTATACTAATAAGTAGTTTAGGGAGAACTCGCCCAAAGGTTCCTTCCTTCCCTACCCTATTTTATAGGTGTGTTGACAAAGGAAGGGTGTAACCCAACAAGGAAGGGGCACATTGCTAGAAGGACACATTGCCACTCTTACCATTACTGAAAGCAAGGTTAGCGTCCTACCTTCTTCTTTGTTTCCGTTCTTTCCTCCATTCTCTGAGCGAAGAAAGCGCAGTCTTTCAAAGGGGTCTTTTTCTCCTATCGTAAAGGCTGTTTCAACTCGATCTAGCGGTAGGAAAACTTGTCTTATGCCTCACCTCAAGAAGGCCATCCAGCTATCCTAGTGGTGATACCATAGAAGGAGAAGGCTTATACCTTATATAGCATGGAAGGTAGAGGGGCCTCCAGGGCCTAACAATAGAGAGAGTCAATGCCTTAGCTTCTTAATGGTTTAGTAGCCGGGTTATAACGAGATGCTACCTCTAGGCCTTCTACTATCTCTTCTATAGCTAGAGAAGCAGGAATGCCAAATGGAGAAGGATTTAACCGCTACGTCCTGAAAGAAAGGAGTGGAAAGGAACTCCTAATGGAACAGAAGAGCTAAACTACCAGATTTCCTCATGCTGTTTCCGATACCATAGCCTGCAGGGGCCTTTTCAATCCTTCCTGTATTAGATGCTCGAACTCCTAAGGCTCCAGCAGTTATTGTGGAGAGACCCCGGTCCGGATACCACCCCTTCCACAGATACAAGAATGAGTTCAAGTAAGGAAGCAAGGGCCTATAGGGTTAGGACTTATTGGTTATGCAGAGCTAGGGATCCTAAACCTCAGGGAAACTAGTCCATCTATCCTACCTGACATTTCGGACTCCTTACTCTTTGGGATGTCTAGGCCACTCCACCCTGTCCTATAAAATGATTGAGTCGGATCCAGTAGAGAAATAAGACGGTCATGCTTAGGAGTTAAGGCTTTTAGGATGCGAACCAAGGCCCTATGGTTTTAGCAGTTTAGGAGTTTAACAGCTAGGATAGGTCCCTCCCAGTCAGTGCTACAGGAATTCATGAATCTAGTCGCTCTATTTCCCTTGGTTATTGCACTCTCCTTCCAGCTCTTGAATGAAGTCCTTCCCTTTATGCTTCTCTCCCTATCATTGTGGGGGAGATAGATTGTTTAATGCCTTTCGGATGTCAACCATCCTAACTACTAGGGCTCATAGCGCACGGTTCGATAGCCATTCCCTCAGCACTACCCTTCCCTTTTTTTGTTTTGTCACTCTTAGATTTCTTAGGACCTTAGGCAGTTGAGTCTCTTGAATCAGCTACCATAGGGCAGGAAACACACTCTTTCTATTGCAACGGAGAGGGAAAGCAACTCTCATGAATAGCTTGTAGGAACTAGGCCTCAAGGATCCAACCAAACTAAGCTAGCAAGATTATATAAGGATTCGGAGCTCTATTGGTTGCCCGGGTCGAAGGTATTAAAGCCAAGGAAGCCACGGACAAGATAGAAGAGTTGGCCCAGTAGTTCTTTTAGCTGTGCAAACCACCCGGACCTGGGTCCGTACCCATGAATGAACTCCCTAACTCTTTACTGGCTTGGAAGCCTAGATTGACTGGTTCCCCTAGGCCATCAACAAATCTTCTACTGTATAATAAAGAGCGAGATCCAATAAGTTTCCAAGAGTTATAGCAATCGAGACCCGGAGGGGAGAGTGCAACTCCCAAGGCAGGGGGCTAGCTCATAGGGGCAGTAAACCAATCGGCCTATAACTCATCCCGTCCAAGAACTAGATCTTAGACTCAGAATTAATTGGTACCAGGGCGGAAGGCTTCCTAGTTCCTAAAGAATAAGCTCTTAGATTCCTAGCTCCTCGAACTCTTAGGTCTGATCTTGAATGCCCCCTAAAGGATAAGTGAACGAGGTCCTCCCAGAGTGAACGGATTAAGACTTCACAATTCTTAGATCTGTTAAGCCGTTGGGCAATTTTTATTGCAGAATAAAGAGGACTTCCTAGTTCCTCGGATCTCGGTTCTCAGTAGTTTTGGGACCAGGGACTTATCTTACTAGTTCTACGGATGCTAAGAGGCTTAGGAACGAAGGGTATCGGATTGGTAGCAAGGCAGTTTATCTAGGATTGCAAGGACCAAAGGGCCAGGCACCTCCCAGCCTATGAAACCTAACCCTTTGAACCATTGAACTTCTCCCTTGCATCCGTAGCTGCATCTAGTATTCGGACTGTAAGGCTCTGCCAACTAACCTTGCTATGGAAGACCGAAGAGTTAGGAGTTCTACTCTCATGCTTGTTAAGGAAGGAGTGAACACTTGGGCATCAAACCATAGGATAGCGAGACTGGAGAGAGCCATCTGATCTTGGACCGGGGGTCGAGCGGGTGGAGGTAGGAGCCCGAAATGCAGCCTTGGGAAGCGATGTGGAGGATCTCCGTCAAACAGCCCGTCTCAGTAGAATAGGATAGGATTAGAGACCTAGGTCCTCTGCCAACACTCCTCCTATACTCAAAATTCCTAAAGCAAGGCGTAAGCCTGGAAGGACTATCCCCTCTCCTGTACATGGTTAGAGGGCTAGCTTCTGTGGGCATTGTAATCCTAATGATTGGTGCCTCTTAAGCCTCTGATTCCGTTGCTGACTCGTAAATACTGATCGTAGTTAATTTAATAGCCGGAACGCTTCTTCCTATGGCCTTGAGCTCATGTCTAGGGGCTAGCCCTCCCCTATTTTAACAATGAATATCAGGAATATGACCTCCGTGAGTGCTCCTGGATGCAGGATTAAGTCATGGAAAAGGGGAAGGTAATATAAAATGACCCCAACCCAGGAAGTTTTAGCACAAGGAAATCGTGGAGACGCGGCCTTATTAGGAAATTACTGGGGCTTTAGCCTATGTTGGAGTATGTGGAGGAGCGGCTAAGGAGCCTGTGGCAAGCGAAAGGGAATGTGGCACTCGTGGACCTGAGCCATGGTTACTTCGTTATCAGATTTCACCAGTAGGAAGATATGAGGGATGAAGGCCTGGACCGGAGTACCATGGAAAATAAACAACCTCAATATCAATCTTAAAAGGTGGACACCGTCGGCCGGAAACAGCAGTATTGCATAAGGCTCCGGCTTCGATAATCTTTCCTGGACTCCCGGTCGAATAAAGGCGACCGGATATTCTTTATTCTTTAGCTAGTCGAGTGGGGAGTCCGATCCAATTGGATGAGCATACAGCTAAGCTAAAAAAGAGGTCCATTCCATTGACGTGGGTAGCTAGATAAAAACCGATTCCTGACAATACGGACTATTCTTTTTAATGTTCATACTGTCGCCTTGTCTCGGATATAAGACCTACGAATCCAATCAGGCGTTGCACCTTAGTAAGCTTTCAGTCAAGTAAAGACTATTTATTGCCGGAAAGATGAAATATTTTCTGTTAATACTATGTTATTCCCACATTTATTGAATCCACGAAGGAGTTCGATATCCATCTAACATAAATGGAAGAGAGAAAGTCTAATTCCACATCTCGTAGGGGCACTATACTATATGGTGTAAGTCCTTGCTGTGTTAGCTAGGCCGCCTGCCTGAAGCGTTGAAGATAGAGAATTTTGGTTTATTGTTGATTGATTCGGCGTAACGAGTGATAGAAATACCTTACTAGGGTTTAAGGAAAGCAGTTCGCTCAGTTAAACTTTGTATTCAATCGGGCAAGCTTTCACATATTATGATTTGGACTCTCTATTTGACTATTCCCACTTCACGGTTAAAGAGTAACAAAGGTGCGTAGCGTAGAAGCTCTAAGAAAGACCTGTTATCTATCTTTATCGGTATTTTGGGCCTAAATGCTACGAACCTTGTAAACTCTTCTCTGAAAGTACTTTCCAAATAGCATCTCGAAAGATGAAATCGCAAAAAGTCTCTTTGAATAGTCCGTTATTCCTAACATATGTATTTTTTATATTCTCTGCATCGGATAATAGTCTGTTTGAACTCCTACGTCTCATAATTCCTACATCTGTCAATTCAAGGCCTTCTAAAGTCAGTCGAAAGCCTACTTCCTTCCTACATACTTCCGGGTAGCGTTCTAAGCATTCCGTCCTGCCAGCCCGGTATACTACCTATATTCCAAAGATTCTTCCAACTGAGAATTCGCGATTGAAGTCTTTAGTGTCCTACTAAAGACTTTGGAAGGCGAAGGAGAGTGCTTTCAGAGTTCCAGAAACTAGTTAAACCAGTAAGCTATCGAGTTTGAAAATCCTTCTGTCGACTAGCAAGTTGTCGATCAAAAAAAACCCGTAGTTTCTTACTCTGCATTCAGAGTCGTCCACTAATTCCACTAGATCGAAGGCGTCAGAGTGAACTCGGACTAGAGTGCCTTTCGAGCTTCAAGCTAACGCTAGTGATTCCTTTCTCCATTTTCTTTCTTCGAGCGCGGGGATGAAAAAATGAAAGGAAGAAAAGCCGCCTAGAAAAATGAGTTTGAATCCACATCAGGAAACCCAAACAAAGTGCCTTCCTGGAGGAAGGGATGAATGACAGAAAGAAAGACAGAAATAGAAGAGAGTTCTCATAGTCGACTATGCAATTCTAAGCGCTATGAGAACACACACACTTTTCACTTTCTTACTTTCTACTTTTGTTTGTTCCGGTTTCCTTAAACTAGCTTTCTGCTTGATGAAAGAGGGAAAGATCATTTGATAACTAATCTAATGGGCTTGTAGCGCCGGTTCTCCCCTCCTCAATCCATAGCGTATGTATATTATGTATATAAGGAAGTAAGTGGCTGGAACTCCTACGCTTCCTCCTTAGCTTTTGCTAAAGATGGCATACTTCACTAAATCAGTCTAAACGGTGCTTGTTGCGACGAATCCCTTATTTATTTTTTTTTGTCCAATTCCAACCTCGCATTCAACCTCCTCGGGCATTCACATTGATCCAGTTTAGGCAGCTTTCAATCCTGGGAAAGGAAGGTAAGGTGAAATCCCGTTCGTATCTTAAGTATGTATGTTCCTTCCTCAAGTGGCTCCCCCTCAACAGCGGCGATAACATAAGACAGGGAAGGCATATCCGAAAGTCCCCCATCTCGCTTGAGAACGACGCCCTTATTTCTTTCCCAAGCGATTCTCTTTTGTGCGTGGATATCTTTACTTTCGATGCCTTCTTCTTATACGATGCATGCCTCCTCTTCCTCCTAGCTAGATTCTCTGCATCCTGGCTTTCTAGTCCTCCACCTATCCCTTCCTTCTTCTAATAACAGACAGCGAAAGACGCTAGGCACACTCTTATGGAAACCTTGCCAATCTCTTTTAGCTCCCGAGCCTATTCTGATTCATGCCCTTCCTTGCTTGCTTGACCGGACTGCCTTGCCCGGCTGCTTGCAACAAGTGAGAAGGGGAACCTTTATAGTCAAGGGCAAGCACCGGGTTCAGGTTTTCTTTTAGAGAAAGAGTTTGTCAATGTAGTTACCCGTCCGCGTGAGAAGAATAATGAAAATGAGAAGCTCTTTCTTTCCCATATCTATCTTTTTTTATAATATAATAAAGGTATGGTAAAATTCTGCTTATAGAACAGAAAGAACAGATGATAATAAGCCTAATGCAGATGAACCAAGGGAGTACTGGAGCTAAACAACAGGTGTAGGCCAAAGCGTTACGGTCAAGCGGTAGTCCCCGGCACCCATACTGGATATTCGGGTAAGGGAAACTTGTATCGGTGGGAAGGGAAATAATTCCTACCGGAGGTAAAAAAAGACGAAATAACTAGGGTTAACAACGAAAAAGGTGACGTTTCAGCTCTTCGTTCCGCGCTTGGTTTACAGGCTTTGTTACCGGACCGGCCGGTGTATAAAAAGGGGAAGTTTCTGGGTAGGTTTCCCGATGCAGCTACGGACTTACTAGAGCTACTAACGCATCCTAGAATTGGGGGAAGCTCAAATTAATCAGTTCCTAAAGAGCAATCTAATCAGTGAGCTCTTATAAGGCAACTCGAAGTGTACATCAAACTCTTTCATGTATATTAGGAAGACGAAAACTCTCTCATTGCAAATCGCTATCTGCTTCTGCGGATTGATCAGCCCCGCTAACCCCTTCGGGACCCGCTGTGGAGCGGAAATGCCTCTTTGCTAATACTGCCCGAAAATCCACCTTGCTAAGCCCGCTTAGAACTCCTTAGGTAACAAGGGAAAGCATACAAAGCCATGCTTACTTCATCTTCACTTCATGCTTACACTTGCAGGGCCGTGACCCCCTTCTAGTAGGGGGCTTGCCTACATATCTGGTTCAGCTTAATTGACCCGGAATCAAGCCCGATGTAGTTATGAGAAGTTGGAACGCCAGCACCTTGCTTTGTCTTTTGGACTTTTGAAGTTTAGTACCCCGCCTGCCTAGCCCTTTTTACTTTTTTTAGGAGGCGGGTTCTAAAAAGCAAAGCTAAACTACTTCCAGTCGTATACGACAGGCCGATTACTCGCGCCAATTCCGGCTTGCTTCGCATAGGCTATACAAGCTAGGGAAGGAATCTCGTATGAAAACTCCGACCTATGGTTTAACAACTAAGTACGCTAAGGTTGGGGAAGAAAGGACATCCACACCAAAGAAGTGAGCAGCATAGCGATCCCTCTCTGAGGGTGGCGGGAGGGAAGCTCTGTTCATGTGAAAGACATGGCGTCTTTATATCACCTTAGCCAAGAAAGTGGATAAATCGACTTTCACCTCGATCACTAGCCCTGTGTCTGATCTGGAGGTAATGTGTGAGCAAGTGGGTTTGATTGTGAACAACCTTAAAGTCTTGCTCAAACGTTACCTACCCTTCCTCCCAACCATACCTCTGTATCAAGGTATGACTTGGGATCCGGCCTGGAAGGCCTTACCTACGCACCCATTGACTCAACGGGTCCAAAGATTAGGCAAGAGCGTGAAGCAGGTCTGAAATCTTCGTTCTTGCTTGACTTCTCTTGCTTATGAACTAGCGATTTTTGACCATAAGCGGAACCTTCCGAAAGGCTTCTGGCTATGTACACTAAGCAAAGGCTCCCGTTTGAGCTATGGCTTGGACGGGGGTATCCTCTTAACCCAACTCTTAGAGGTCTCATTATTGACCTCTTGAGGCGAGAGATGAGCGCCCTACTGGGTATTGATTTGATCCCCTGCCTGATATGAGATCTCTCCCCGGGATAGGACTTTGAAAGCCCTTGATTTCGCTGACGCCCCGATTCCTGTATGAAGATGAGCTTTTCAGAAAGACTCTCACTTATCGCATTGAAGCAGAAGAAACGGAACTGATTGAACTAACCTCAGGTTGAAATTCGTATTCATATACGAAAATTTTTTCATTTATTGATGAGTTTTCCACTGCTTACCCTTAAACCCATATGTGACATCAAACAAGCATAACTGAATGAAGGGATTTGGAAACAGCCTTGATATGCCACTCCACCCGAGCGGAAGAGAACTAGTCTTGTTCCCTTCCTCAATCATCCCTGGCCAAGTACTCTCCCACTTGACTTCCAGCTGGAGATCAAAGCACGAAAGCAAGCCCATCTATTGGATACGAGAGGAAAACCATAGCTAAATGCTTTTCACATTCAATACGCCCATCAAACAACAAAACAAAGCCAGTTGAGGTCTCAAAATCAGATGCAACAGTCACTATAGATTCTCCAATCAGCCCTTTTTTCAGCTGTTCATACTCGGACTCAGATCTGGCACTAGCCGTCTTGTAGTGATTAGGGGTTGCATTGAGGATTTCGACCCTGATCTGTCTACGCCATGAATTAATGGAATTAATTCGGGTATAACAGTAGATGGCCACACCAACCCTAACCTGATCTCCTTGGGAAGCACGCGGAGTTCGAGACGGTCGAAGATTTTTCTCCCCGGGGAAGGAGCGCGCAATGCAATGTATTGACTGAAGCCAGCGTAGAAAAAAGCAACTACCACTAGAGCGGTTGAAACCTTGTAGACGAGATTTTCAGATGCCAGTAAGTCCGTTCGGGCTCATGCCCCGGTCAGGGAAGACAGAAGAAAGGGGGGCTAAAAGAAACTTTCCCTTACCGATCGGCTCAGGATCGATAGCCCAATTGACTAGATAGGGAACGAGTGAACCCGCTGTTCCAAGAGCAGAAGTAGGCGCGTAAGCCACTTAATCTTCATTTATAGATTACGGAACATAGAAACTCTCTAATCTAATAGGGGCATGAGAAAGGTTTCGTCCGCGTCTAAGACAACCAGTGCTACTATATCGGATCGGGCAATCAGTTTAGCTGCTAAAACATCGGGAAATCCGACAGCAACTATCGATTATCCAACAACTGGGCCAAAGGCATAACATGTTTTCAAGCACTCGAATATCAGTAGATTAGCGTCACGCCAACGCAACTCTCAAACCATCGGCGAGAGGAGAGGGAAGACCAACTCTCATCTTTCCCAACCCAGAAGAAAGAAGATGAGCCGAAAGTTGGCCGAAGGGTGACTGGAAGAGTCAGGCTGTGGAAAAGAACTTCACTTTATGAAACCCCAGAGAACAAGCTCTTCCAGACAGCCCACCGAAAAGAAGGAATTGGGGATCCCAGTATATTGAATTCCTCGTCTCAAACTCAACTTAGTCTCAGTACGCAATGGAGTGATTCTTGGGAAAAGCATCTGTAGCTATCTGTAGCTGCATCGAACTCAATTGATGATTTCTAACCTTCATCCCCGTCAACCTCTATTTCATCAATCGAAAAAGGAAAGTCAAATACAGATGAAGGAGAAGCGGCTTGGCCGACGAGAGGGGAAAGCTTTCTAAGCAACTCAACCAAGATGAGCCGATTACCAAACCGTTGAGGGAATGGAAAGGAGTAGCCTGGTCACAGATGCACCAGCTCCGAAGTCAAAGACAGCGGAAAACGAGAAGTCAGGATATTCACCTAGGCGGACTCCATCACCAACTTCCAAACCCCAAGCCCTATTGTATGCCCGAGTAGCCGATTTGAAAAAAACTACTGAATCAGGGGAATAGGCATACGTAGAATCAGACGGGAATGAAAAAGAGAGGGGAAGTCTCTCAGTGATTACGCCTTCACCAAGTACTCCATTTAACAGGTGAGGAGTGAAACTTCTTAATAGCAAGCAGGAGCGGCCACTCAACACTCAATTTCACTCGAGTGACTACGCCTATACAGTGGCATAGCGGGGAGGAACCTGCTCTTATAGACGAGATTAGGAGAGAGGGGGTTGTACCAGCTAGAAGCCTGAAAGCAGTTAGAAGACTTCCTGGACTACCTGACCTGCTGACCTTCCTGCAATTCAATTCCCTTAAGCCCTTCAGGCAGGGCGGTTTAACTCCGTCACCTTCAATGCCATCCCGCCGAAAACCCAAATCAAGTAGAATGGTCGGGTCATGTCTGTTCAAATGCCCCGTTCCGTTGACTTGACTTCACAGGCTCGGCACTTCTCTTATGAAGGGGCCCCCGCAGTACTTCCCCCTCGGGATTGATGTCCTAAATGCCTTTATTAGGGTGCTTTGTTCGGGTTAGCCAATCAAGCCTTAGGGCACGATGTCAGTTACTTCTGTCCATTCTTCCTATCCAATGGCTAGTTTATTTGCTATCTATGGATGATACGATAAACAATCAAGGAAGAGAGCTTCAGGCAAAGAGAGATGGAACTCCGCACCAGGAAAGAATCCCATGTCGTTGTTTGTGTTGAGCTTCAGCCCAGCTATGTGCTAAAGAAGAAGCCCTAACCTGACCCTACTTCTACAAATACCTCAATGGTACTTCTTTAAGTTTAAGACAACATATATGTATGGGCATTTATACTGGAAACTTGAGGCAGAACATGAGCCAGAGATGTGCTACAGACCCTATTGGCTAGAGGTAATAATGTGAGAGCTAGCTAGCCTTAGCAGACTTTCAGGAGCGAGCCGAGCAGTAATAGCGAAGATAGAACTCGTGTCGTAAGGCAAGTAGTTTGTTTATCTTTATCCTACAGCGGTAGAGCAAGCAAGAGGAAAGTTAGCAGACCCGGGACCAGCAGCCAACCATGCTACATCGGAAAGCCAAGCTAGCGTAAGGGATAGAATGTTTTTTCGTTAGCAAAGTCAGATGAAAGCCCAGGCAAGCAAAGAAGTTTGGCATGGAGGGCCAAAAGATCGTTTCTTGCTTTCTTCGGTAAGGGACTTTTCTTTGCAGCGGCTTTCCCAACGGTCCGTATTTGGTGTGTTGTACCAAAGCTGCAAGGGAAGTGATAATCGTTGGAGCAGAGGAAAGGTCAGATTACGCTTTCTTAAGCAATCCCGAAGTTTCTAATCCTTTGGTGGTAAAGTATAGTTGAGAAGGGCTGCATTGGATGAACTCCAGCTCTCGGCATCAAGACCGACAAAGAGCCTATTTTTCCTAGCAAGGAAAGAAAGACAGTGTAGTGCTCCCCTTCCCTCCCTGGTTCACCCCTCTTCCATTCAGCAAGCCATCACCACCAAAGGTCTGTGAAAGTAGAAGCAAGGAAGGGATTGCCCCAGGCTTCATACCCAGAATGAACTTCTAGCTTGATTAGCGAGAAAAGTCTGTTGCGATAGAGATTGTTAGAGAGGGACAGCCCCGGGAAAGAAAGGAACGGAGAGCAATAGACAGGAGGAGTTCTACCCGGGCAAACTGATAATAGAAAGGGGCTTCTCAAGAGCTGCAGCTAGAACTCGACTTCCTTCTTAGCTTAGCGCATGGAAGGGCACGGAGATGAGAATCAGTTTCGGGGTATAAGGTGCCTGAGTTTGTTCTCTTTTCCGGTGAGGAGAAGAAGTCGACTATTGAGCATATAGCTCGGTTCTCGGTCCAGTGCGGGGAAGCTAGGTCCAAGGACTACCTCAAGTTGAGGCTGTTTGCCAACTCTCTTACTAAATTGGCCTTCCCCTGGTATATGAACCTCCCTCCAAACTCTATTAAGAGTTGGTACGATCTGGAAAGCAAGTTCCATGAGCAATTCTGTAGGACAGAACCAGACATTACAATGGCCGATTTGGCAAGAGTTACTCAGCTCCAAGGCGAGTCGGTCGAAAAGTACATCGCGAGGTTTAGGAAGCTGAGGACTAGATGTCAGACCTCCTTGACCGAAAAGGAGTGTGTTAGTTTGGCTCTGAGAGGTCTGAACTTCAATATGAGGGAGAAGTTTGAAAGGAAAGAACTACACAGGCTTCAACTCTTAGCTTCTTCTCCAACAGCGGCAAGAGATCGTCCGTATGCATCGACATCGTCCGCGATTCGATAGCATAGGGAAGCATGGAATCGTACGCTAGCTTCTCTCTTTTCTTAAATGCGCGGTGCTTAACACATGCAGATCGGACCCCTTCCTTTATGGGATTGTCACCTCAGTGCCTCCTTTCCCTTCTCGTCGACGGGAGTGAGTGGGCCTAAGGCGGGAACAGGGAAGAAGTGACGGAGGTCTTTCGAGATTGAATATGACTGAGAATTGTGTATATAAATGTTCTGTCTTTCGAAGCGAGCCATTGGCAGGGAATTGATGCACAGAATCCGCTCTTGCTTTTTGGGACTAAGCGCATATACCTTGTCTTCTTTCATTGAAAAGGTACGATGACGAATGAACGGATCAAGCAGTGCAGAAGGACCAACGACGATCCTATCCTAAAGGAGAAGGAGGAGAACCGGAACGATGTATGAAAGAGACTCTTGAAATGGACAATAGAGTGCTGCTTCTTATGAAAAAGCCCTCGATGCTGTGTGAAAGAGTGGCGGGGAATGACTGGGCTCAGGAGTCAAGTCAACATAGTGTGGTTAAGTTTACCAAGAAGCCTATAACCAATACCATACAATCGACATAGAGTGGAAAACCTCTGTATCTTATAGAGATGACAAAGGGAATACACTCCATGTATTGTATGGGAATTAGCCAGGTTTCGAATAGAAACAGGGGATAAATCCACTGTGAAATTCTTACACCTAAACTTCTTAGCAAACTCAGCGCCACCCACATCTGACACTAAAGACTTAGGAAGTGAGATAGTCACACCTAAATCCTTAAGTGTAGATAGGTAGACTTCTGCGACCTTTGAGTCGGCGATACAAATATCGTCGCCAAGGATAGCATACTTATCCAATCAAAGCGCTTCCCCGGATATACCTTCTCCGCACACCACCAAATGGTGGGACAGTGTAAAGAGCGGCCAAGAAGCGAGATATCCAACAAGATAATTTACTCAAAAGTACCTCTAGATCTTAGCAAGTTGAATAACTTTTTATATTATAAGGAAAAGAACGCGAGATAAATCTGAACCAACAAATCCGCCCTGTTATCTTTCTTATACAGAATTCTTCGGTGGAAAGATGGGATGATCCGAGAATACCCTGACCGTGTCAAGGAGACAGGAACGGGTAATAAGCCGTGAGGACTCGGGTCCCCGCGGGAGGAAACACACTGCTTCAAATAAAGTGCAGTATGCAACCAACCTTACTTCCGACCAAGCCTAATAACCGTCCTACTAAACAAGTAAGCTCCAATCAAAAGATTGCCTTGGTTAAACCAAGCAGAGGGAGGAGAAGGACCTTATTGAGGAACCCTCTCATCACCCGAGAGTCTTCTAAAACTCTCCGCCACCTGATCGGTCTGTCACAAACCAAGACTCACCCACATGACCTATTAGGAAAGAGAGTAATTCCTCTAACTGAAATCGATTCATGATGGCGACTCCTACTTCTTGTGCCTTAACTATCGCTTATGGATATGCTTAACACATGCAAGTTGGACTATGTTTTCTAGATGAATAAAAACCTTAATCAGCGTCGAAGAAAAGTTCCTGAACTGAGCTCTCTGCCTTCATTCCATCCATCCTTGACTGATTCTGACCGCATACAAAGTCAAATAAGAGCTTCCACGCAAAAATGCTAATTATTTATTGTAATTGTAGGAATGGCTTTATCCCAGACTGAGTCTAAGCTTGAATGTCTGTTCGATTTCTTATCGATTCCCAACCTACTTTGACACAAACCAAAACTCTTGTTTTTCCATATCACCCCCCTGATGAGATGTGAATATGCCACTATTCCTGATATCATAAACCACTCTTTGAGGCAAAAATGCTTCGATATCATAGATAAAGCAGTTTCCATGTGCATCAAGCACATCTATTTTTTTTTCTTTTTTTACGGTGGAAAGACCGACATGACATATATTATTATATTATTACTATATTATTATAATCTGCAATTACAGCAGGTAATACAGATGGAGGAACCTCTTCCATCCAAATACAAGAGTAACAAAGATTCAAAGCTAGTTTACTTAGTAAGCCAATGTGCTGAAGTGTTTCCACTACGATTCACATGAGAGCAAGAACTAGAATGAAATTCTAGAGAGCCAAGTCTTAACACAAAACCGGACGTGCCCGAGCGGAGATAAGTCTTACTCTGCAGAGTTCAAAGAAGTGATGAACATCAATGAGTCACTCTCAAGTTCTATGTCAGCCAGGTCCAGGTCTCTAGCCAACAAGAGGCCCTTTAATGCTGCATGGGTCTCCACTGGATGGAATTAAGTGGAGATTAATCTGAAAAAAACCGCCCTTCCCCCGCAGTTCTAGCGAAATTTCCCGAGACTGGAACGAAGCATGGATTGGACGACGATACCAACCGGGACTAAAGGGTTATTGGACTGTATAAGGTATACCGTTGACCGAGCGCAGTGAGGGAAAGAAGATAAGTAAAGAAAGCATTCAGTAAGTAGAGCGTGAAGTAAGCACTCCTGTAAATAGAATAGTTGTCTTATGGGCAGATATTCTATTTACCCCTAATTTTCCGGGGAGAAGAAGGGGTTCTTGTCGGGGTTAGTTAGTACGAATACGATGTTAGAGAATCCAAGGAAAGTGATTGACCTCTCGATGCTTTTCATAGCTATCTTTTTCGAGCTAAGCAAGCAAGCAAGTAAATTACTTCTCTGCCCTTGCTGATCAATCCCAAACTGCCGTAAGACTTTCTCACCCAGGGGATTCGGTAAAGTCCTACGTGGCTGACTCCTATTTCCTTGATTCGGTTTAGTAGGAATGGGAAGTATCTGCCCCTTGTGCAAGAGCTTGAATATGACTATTACTATAGGAAGAGGTTAGCGCTTTGGTTAACAAAACCATTAGATTAGGAAGGAAAATCTTTTTCTTTGCACTAGAGATGCAAGGAATAGAAAAGCATCCCACGTTCCCACTACGCGGTAATATAGGGACTTATTTTCTTTCCATAAGCAAGAGGAGCATGGGCGGCTTCGCACCTTCTCAAGCGCTACGCCCGTTGGAAGGGACCCAAGGAGCGGTAAGAAGACTTGCTTTCTGTCTCGCATGGATAAGAGTCAGTTGCGTACCTGGCTTGCTTGGAGAGTGAAAATCCTTACGCGGTAGACCAATAGCAGCGGATTCAGTCCTTTCCCCTCTTTCTTACTTTCATGCATTACTTGCCTGAGATAGAGATCCAAACAAAAGCTGAATGCCCGAAAAAGCAAAGACAGATTCAAAAGTAAAATGCACCGGGATCATTTGTTGATACTTCCCTTGAATGGACAGTGGAATTACGGTAGAAACGATCAAGTCAACCATAGTCCAGTCCTGCTACTAAGACTAAGTCATGAACCAATGCGACTAGAACAACTTATTTTATTCGGCGCAATGAGTCTAGCTAACCCAATCATGCCGTACCCGCCTGAGCCTTCTCGTTCGAGTTTCTTCTGTCCGGTAGTAATGTTTGATAGAGGAAATGCCAAAGCAAGGTTGACTGAATAAAGGAATCGACTAGAACCCCGTATTCGCATTCTCTTTCTCCGAATGCTTCAAGGAAGGCTAAGAGAAAGAAGTACCCGAGCAAGAAAACTTTTTCGCGCTTAATCCCTTGCTTGTTCCCTCACTTCTTACTAGCAGCTCTTCCTTTACACCTGAGAACAACCTATTCTTTTTCACAGCAAACCATGAAGAGTCGAAAGAGTTCACATATGTTGAGAGCTTGCAGGCAGAAGAGGAACTAAAAGCTGTCCGATCCAATGCAACCTCATTCACTAGATGTAAACCTCCGAAAAATGCGAAAGTGGGTAAGTGGGTTCCTTCTTTTCTTACCCTTACATAAAAAGGGAGTAACTTCTATCAGGGACGCCGTGCGATCCAGCATGGGAAAATGAAATTCCCCTTGGGCGTGTAAGTCCTGGCCTAATGAAGTGGACTAGACCTAAGGGTGGGGACTCTACAATGCTTTCCTGTGGAATGAAACTCTCTCTTCTATCGCTCGGTCTAATGTTGCACTCATTCCTCTATCGAGGAAGGGACACAGATAGAATAGAAGGGTATTAAAGAAATGCCATACTGATTAGGGGTCCACTAAAGATAGCTGAATCCCGATTCATAGGTTTGGTTGGATGGACTGGGAATGCTTTGCCCAGTGGAGAAAGAAGCCATAATGGGGTAAAAAAAGGGCTCAGAAATTCCCCTGAGAAAAGGCAAGGCGAGTGGAGAAGCAAGCTGTAACGAGTGAGAATCCGGTGGGCCCGTATTCATTGATCCGAAAAAAAAGAAAATGACTTCTAGAAAGAAGAAGAAGCTGTAACCGCTGTAAGAAAGGTAACTCTGAGAGTAGCCGCTCAACCAGTAGCCGGGGCTATTTCTGTTACAGTTGCCGCTGCAGATCTCATCGTAGAAGCTGTGATTGAATCCGTAACCGATGCAGTGCCATTAGTGCTTTTTTTTTATTGTATTAGTCTTTCTCGGTGGGATGAATACTAAGGCGAAGGCTAAGGCAAGCGCGGAAGGGAAGCAAGAAAGTCGTAGGCATTACCTGTAAGCGAAGGAAGGTCAAGGGAAGAGCACCCTACTCAGTACGGGACAAATAATTCAGTCAACTCGGCTTAGGTAAGTTTTCCCCTTGCTTCAGAGGCCGGGGTGATAAGTCGTAGGGTTTCGGTGTCGGCAGAGAAGAGTTCCTATTCCTACTAGGCCAGCAGTGACTAGCCTTTGAAGGACGGTTTGGGGAAGTTCGCGCAGGGGAAGGTATTGGAAAGACCTCACTAATCAATCATCTAGCTAACTGAACCAGATAACTTACGACCCTTAGGAAAGAAAGCCCTTAATAGCTCGAGTGGAAAGCGGATCACAGTCCGGGAAGGGTTCGGGCTACGGCGTAGGGCGAGGCAAGGGAGAAGATTAGCCAGTTCCAAGGGAAGGAAGCGAAAGGTAAGCCAATGGGGTAAGAAGATGCTGACTTTAGAGCAGTAGAGCCTTTTTCTTTCTTTGACCTACTAGCCGGCTTCGTGTTTCGCGTTTGGTGGTATGGCCGATAGAGTTTCCTTGCGGGACAGCTTACTAGTCTGGTACCCTGTTCTTAAGTGCTGCCGCCCTTGACCCCACCTCTCCGCTCAAAATGTAGAACCGACTGATTGACGCTCTGGGAAAGGTGACAACTATCCCTCCTAACCCCGAAATTAGACCAGATGAAGACGTGAGCGAAGGCAAGCTTTAGACTATGCTTCGTTGTACCCCTATACAGCATAAATCATTTTTCTAAAGGAAGAATGGGCAGAAGCAGCAAGTGACAGATAAGACTCAATTAGCAGAAAAGACTGAAACAGCTCTAGGAAGGCGGAGCTCAAACTTTTCCTACGCATGCTTAAAAATAAGTGTACCCAAGTTCCTGTTTTTCATTTACCAATCATCTAATCTAGGGCGGATAAGACGGCCAGCATGAGGTTCTCAGTCTCACTCCCTCGAAGATGCCCTCCGCAGGAAAGATCCCCTCACGTGGGTGCTAAGACTAGGTCGGGATCGGGGATACTAACTTTGGCTGAACCATCCGAATCCGATGCTTCCGCTAAGGCAGCTAAGTCTTTATCATCCTCTGATCTTGGAATGTAGGGGTAATCTTAAGAGGATAAGGATTTGAACTCGATGCTTAGGCAGCCAATAGCTAGGGCGGGCAGTCTAAGACTTCCAACTTCCTCTCCGGCTGAACTGTAGAACCCTGGCGTTCTCACTCCCTCCCACCACAGGTTTCGGAGGCTAGAGCTTAATCTTCCTTTTCCATTCGTCCTATACTATAAAGTATGGAACTTCGGAAGGAAAAGAGCTTCTTACTGCCTCGGTCTTAGCCCAAGAACTGCTTCCCTGGTACCTTTTACCTTTTTCCATCCCGGCGCTTGTGGAAGGGCTACTCTTGAAAGGCTGACTTTAAAGGTATATTCTGGAAAGTCGCCCTCGACCCCCGTAACGCAACTAACCGTTTTATCTACGACCTACCGAGCACTGAGCCTTGAGCCGAAAGGATAGATTCTGTTCTCCGGAAGCGCATTGTCTTTTTCTTCCACTTGACTTGAAAGAAGGGGTTTTTCTACTCGTTTACTGAGCGAATCACTTGACTAACGGTAACGGGCTCCACTAACTTACTTCACTTTTGAGTGTACCCAACTAGCCTTTTTCCCGAAAGAGATAGATGGAACTAAACCTGTACTAGCTCTAACGTCTCTCTCTGGTCCTTGCTCTGATCGACTTGCCCGGAGTCTCGGTTCCCTTCCTTGAACCGCCGGAAGCGCTGATCTCAACAGATTCTCCATCTGCACAGCCGAAAGCTTGCTTGAAAGACTCACTTCTTTTATCCCCTCTCTTCCTTGACACTTTAAAGAGCTCGCTTTAAAGACTGAACCTGCGAAAAAGAGTTTCCTCACGAAACTAGCTATGGTAACTGCACTCCCGGTTTAGTCTTTCTGATCCCCTTCCCCGTAAGCTACGTTGGCCTGTTCCTCGAGTCAGTATTCGGATCTGTCTCCTGGCTCTAGTTTAAGGTCCGTTTAGTACTTCTCGCTTTAAAGGAGAAGAGATAGATCGCTTACAGCAAACGGAGGAAAAGCCCCATAGAGTAAGGCTCTTTTCGAGTGAGCCGAGCAATTTTATCATTTTATTACCATCATCAGCCGCCGTCTCTCGTGAGTTGCTATGTTGTGCAATGGACCTATAGGGTATACCCCCTACCTATGAAGGTCCTGCTCGTGCTTGCACCAGGTTATCTCCGACTCCCACTGCCAGGAGTGGAGGGGATAAGAAGGACATATCCTCAAAGTTTCTCGATCCCGCTCTCCCCACTCGCAATCGAATTTTTGACTCATTCCATTCTTCTTCTGCTGAAATGCTATGGACGTCACACACAATCTAGAAAACGACTCAAAGTGTCAGTTGTGAACTCAGACCTTGAGAGAAGCCGCAGTTGACTGCTATTTCGGCCTAGACGATCCTTAGACGCACAAGGCGCTTCGAATTGTACAAGTCAGTCGTTCCTGGCGCTGTTTGGAGTAGTGCAAGATGAGGGCGAGGTCATGGACAAGTGAACGTCCATGCCTGCATCGGAAAGAGTAAAGCAGTACCTGGCGCGCTTCAAGGCGCAGCCCAACTCACGATAGACGATGGCGACACGTTGATTGAATAAGAAGTGGTTCGTGAATGGACTTTTTCTGTCTATCCGAGACCGAGTCAATCTCTTCCACCCGGACTGGAGCAAGTGGTGGCGCAAGCGACGAGCCTAGAAACAAAAGACCGTTCAAAGCCCCTATCGAATGAATAAGGGGAGAAGGAGGCGTTCGATGTTTCAAATCTCAAGGAGGACGTGCTCAGAATGGCCAAAGACGTCGTGCAAGATGCGGCAGAGAAAAGCAAAAGCAATGACTGGTGCCCTAAGTGTAAGACCAGTGGAAACTGCCTGGCCGACTGCAAGCAACAAGGGGCGGAGCGTGTCTTACATTTTTTAGAAGGATAATCACAGGCCGACTGCAAGTATCACCCAAATAATAAGGCACAGCAGACCACATACCAGGCGCAAGAGGATAAAGGCGCCCGAGGCATTCTCGCAAAAGAAAGGGTTTTCAATTCAAGGTTCCCGCTCCTGGAAATTGGTATTAAACAAAGGACATAGTGGGTTAGGTAAAACCCCTTTTGAGAGGAAAGATCTATCAAAGCAGAAAGTCCAGAGCCAATGCGTATCCTTTTTGCTTTCCATTGAGTGTAAAGTTCCGGGTAATCACCTGTGCGGGATTGATTTAGCTCAGAAGCGCCCTCTCTTTCACAGCCGAGGAGTACACATCGATGAGCTTAAGTAAGCGTTTTTGACTACTACACTTTGTTGATGCAACGAACTCTTTCTATTCCACGAGCGGACACCTTTCGAGAGAGTCTTCCTTTCATCGGCTTGCTCTTTTGATGACCTACCTTGAGAAGGGAAATTCCTACGAGATGATTAATGAATGTAGGTCAGGTCTCTCTAATTCGCAGTAGGTGTGTATGCTTCCCTAAGGCGAGAGCATTTGCTTCTTCAGACGTGGGTGCTTATGGGAGGCCTACGATGCGTGGGATCAACATCCAGTGGTTTTTTCAAACATGTTTTTGATGCAGATATAATACTTACTTTTATACTTACCTCTTACGTGCTCGCCTTTTGAATCTTCAGTAGGGGCCAGAAAGGGGATGTTGAAGAAATCAATCATTTCTAATTTGCAATCGAAAAAATGCTTAGTCATTGAGTCTTGACTTCCCTGCATCTTGTTCATTTTCTTTCTTGATGCTCGTGTCAGGGTAGGTTAAAAAAAACAAAATGAAAACGGAAAGCCTTGACGATGGGACAAATGGCTTGTCCTCAGCACCAAAAAAGAGAAAAAAATAAAAAACACAGAAAAATGACCCTGCTTCTATTGCCGAGTCTACTCCTGTCCTTCGAATGAGTTGAAAGGCCTTTGCCTTATCACAAGGCTTGTGAGCTGTGCCTTCTAGCAGCTAAGCACTCGGACAAAAAAAAATGCCTCACTTTCAGTGGGTATTCTAGGTTATCCTAGTGGTGGTATAGAGCTAAAACACCAGAAACGGCGACTACCCGAGCTAATGATAGAGGCAAGAACACTTTCCGGCCAGGCCTTACTATAACCAACCTCACAGATCCAACTCAATCTTTTACACCAATGTATCGTACTCTCTCGACCAGGTCATCATAAGAAAATACTGCTAAATCTTTCCGAAGTGAGAGAAGGAGGGAAGGCGCGCTACAACTAACATAACAGCCAGTTGAAAAACGTTAGCTAGCTAGGCTAGCGCGCAATGGCTTTCTCTGATAGGGGCTCGCTTCTTCAAGCTCCGCCCAACCTATACAAGGTGCTGCTCGCTTTCTCTCAGCCACTAGTGACTTATGTAGTGGTCGGCATTCCTACGTGCTCCTCCCCCCCTACTTAAGAATCCAAAGGTTACCTTTGGATGTTGTCGTGACGCTTTGGTTACCGGGGTCTAGGTTTATGGATGGATTCAGTCAGCGAAAGTCCCTCCAACTCAATCAATATCAACAACATGTCGTGACCATTGGTTGATTTTGTCAGAAAAGAAAGTAGGTTTCGGGGGTTCATTGATTAGTACACCTCCGGTGCTGGTAAGGTCGGGACCGTGGTCGTCCGTCTCCGGTTTGCCGGCCGATAAGATCTCTGAGATTGACCAGCCAGCTGGGTTGGTTTGGCTATTCTTTTCTATTGAAAAGGAGTCAGCTGTCTGCGCGAGTCACCTTCTTCTAGGCTCCGCTGGACGACACGGCATTTTCGTTCAAATAAAGGCCGGCCGTACTTGTGATGGTTCCCAAGGATCCAATATACTTAGGTCTACGTTGCCACGATATTGTTCTATGGAAGCGGGCGGGCTGTTAGAAGTTCGGCCCGGTTTTTTTGGTGTCGTAGGGGAGGGATTGACCTTTCTAACGCATATTCAGTCGTACCGGCATGGCCCCAAGGATTTGTTTTCGATCGGAGCATCAAGCAACGCAACCCGGTTCTACTTGACTAAGCCCCGTGCTCGTCCAAGGAGGGAGTTTGCTTTACCCAACTCCCTTTTTGATAACAAGGCAGAAAGCCCCGACCCGACATTCATTAGTTTCGAATGAAGAGTGCCCCAGGAAGCACCTACTCCTATCAAAATGAAAAGCGAGACTTTACTAAACAAGCAAGAAAAGCCCTTTCTATCTTATTAGTAAAGCGCTAACGCGCGCCCCTGAAATAAAAGTAAAGTTTCGCCTTGATCGATACCTTTTGACAACCTTACTAATAGAAAGGGGAAAATGCGCTCAAGCAACCTATCTTACTAATAAATAATAATGAAGGGCCCTATCTAAGGGTTGGCTTTGGGCGTTGTAAAGCTACAGCTCGAAAGCCGGCCTTACCTTCTATTATAATTATATTAGTAAAGGGCGTTTAGGCTTTACTAATATAATTATATAGGGCTTTTCTCGCTTTCTTCGCATGCTTGAGCGCATTAATAAAATACATATATTATATCAAAAAAAACGCTTTTCTTGAGTTTTCAATAAGGGGCGCTAACGCCCTATCTATAGGTTGGGGCCTTTTCAATAAGGCTCGCGTAGGGGCGCTCACCTTTTTTGGCTCCCTAAAATCGAATATTTTGAAGTTGGTAAAGACCCGCCCCTTGTTTCAGTCAGAATGAGTCCCCGGGACCCCGGGACATTGGCTTCCGCCAACAGTGAACTATTAAGGATTGCATCCCGCGCATATTCTACATTATAGCCTGCCACTGATTCAGCTTCCGCTTCTGGGAGATCAAACGGAGCTCGATTAGTTTCTGCTAGACAAGAAATGAAGAACATAACCAATACAGGGAACAAGGGAATACCGGACCATATCTGCTTTTGCGCCATGACAATCTCACTCGAATTACGGGGACCTACACATATTAGTACAGTATACCGGGGTCCCCGGCCAGAACCACACGTGCAAGTTTCCCTGCATGTGGCTCGTCCGTGCTTT
>Ga0157364_1000433_pt1 | contig 27927 bp, 25 predicted proteins | sample AttsexASBM2_FD_111476 | JGI IMG/M metagenome (GOLD analysis project Ga0157364, IMG submission 111476) | Fungus gardens microbial communities from leaf cutter ant in Ribeirão Preto, State of São Paulo, Brazil - Atta sexdens ASBM2 | ecosystem: Host-associated > Fungi > Mycelium > Unclassified ... | reverse complement strand
TCAAGGCCACCATGTGTACTCCAGGTGCCCTGACGTCATCTTCCAGACCCTTCCATCAAGTTCTAGGCTTATGACGTCACATCATGTGACATATCATGTGACTTGCTTGTCATGTGCCTTCTTTATCGTCCTAAAAGAAAAAGAAAAAGAAATATAAAACCAAAAGAAAAATAGAAAAATAGATAAAAGAAAAATAAAAGAAAAATAAAATATTAGGTTTGAAGCATTCCATAACATATGACGTCATCCTTTCAGAACCTTCTATACTCTTCCATTGTAACACATGATTATATGACTGATGTGTGACCATTTGTGACAGTGTGACAGTGACATCACATTAACCCTCATCCTAAGTCCCCAAAAATAAGAATAAAAGAAAAGAAAATGAAAAATGAGAAAATAAAATAAAATAGTTAGAGTTCACCATCTTGAACTCTGATACACTAGTTGTATATTTTAAAAGAGTACTTAGAAAACTTAGGAGATTGAGGCCATTAGAGGATAGTGAGGTATGTTGTTGCCAATACTGGAAATTAGTGTTATTTCTGGTCAATTTTCAGAATAAGGCTATTACAGTGTAAAATACTAGTTTATATATTAAGTATATTACTTAGAATAACTATCTGGAATAGAGGCTGCTAAGCAAGTTATCCTGGATACTAGTAATTCTCAAATGTTAGAGATGGAGATTTATAAAGTTAACAAAAGTCTAGCAAGAATATCAAATGAAATGAAGGCAGTTAATCTACACTTGAAGAGAATAGATGAGGGAAAAGATGTTATCCATAGATTGGGACAAATATGGCTAGAATGGAATGTAACATGACCAAAGACAACTATAGCAAGGATGGGAAACCTAGATGCTCTAATTGCAATATATAGCAAAAGAGTATAGAACTGAAGAAAGAGAAAGAAACCAGGAAGTATTATAAATACAACAAAATAGAACATCTTACAAAGAACTGTAGATCAGGACAAAAGATGAAGAACAGTAGTGTACAAGATGATGAAGATGATGAAGATAAAGAAGACAATGACAAGAAGGAGGGTTTTGTCAGAGGTTTAGAGTAGATACAGTGTTATAACTTAGATCCTTAAGTAAAGACAAAAGATGACTTTTGTATTGTACACATACTATATCTAATCTACCCTAAAGTTCATATACTTTCTATAAGATTAACATGCTGTTGTTATGTTGTATGATATCAACTATTCCAGAACCTTTTATGTCCTTCTCTATGTCATGTTATTGTAACCTGTGTGACATGTGTGACCATCATGTATGATATCACACTACATTCTTTGCCTATATCCAAAATAAAGGAAAAGAAAAGGAAACTCAAAAATAAAATAAAGGAGAATAAGAAAAGAACATAAATAAGGATTGTAGACTATGGGAACTCATGAACTGGGTCAAGAAACACAAGCTCCTGGCAATTGAAGCTATTTAATACAATGGTAGACCATGTATTGAGCTTGATAACTTATGGCAGGCTCTTCACTTGTCTTTAAATTTGGCTCAAGATCATCAAATAGACTCTCAATTATTAGAAGAAATTCCTGATAAAAAAACTATGAAATGGAATCCCTTCTCAAAAGAGAAGCTCATCAGCATGATTAAGAAATGCAATAATTCCTTGACTCCTAGACCAAACAAACTGTCTTAGAGACACCTCAAGAAGATCATTAAAGATGTTGTATGTCTCAATAAATTTATTGATATCACTAATGTGTGTATTGATATAGGTTATTGGCCATTGCATTTTAAAGTATTGACAACCATCATTATTTCCAAACCTAATAAGGATTTCTATGATTTTCATAAAGCCTATCTATCCATCATTTTGCTTAATACAATTGGCAACTATTTGAGAAGGTTATTGGTGAAAGATTGCAGTTTCTGTTGATTTCTAATAACTTCATCTATTTGTGCCAACTAGGTGGACTTAAATAGAGGTCTACTATAGATACAGGCATTGTACTCACCCACTTCATTCATATGGATTGGGTTAAAAACATAACCAACATATTAGCTTTCAACATTGTGAAAATTTTCCCCTTGCTAAATCACCAACTTCTACCATCAATACTGAACAAAGCCAGTTTTGATCCTAAAATCTCATTCTTTTTCTGAAACTACTTAGTAGATAGAGAAACCAAATGCTTCTGGAACAGTCTTTTTTTTTTCAATGTTGACATTGGATTAGGCTAAGAGTCTGCTCTTTCTCCAATTCTTTCTGTCTTATATCTTTCTCCTATATTTCATATTTTTGAAAATCAGCTAAAAAATCTAAAAATTTCTGTTTTTATCCTTTCTTTTGTAGACAATGGACTTTTTATTTCACAGGATAAATAGTGACTTTCAATGTGAATCTCTTTTGTAGCCACAATGTCATTTCATCTCTTCTTACTAAATTTGGATTGATTATAGAATACAGAAAAACAGAGGTGTTTCAATTTTTTAGATTGTATGAAGTTTTCAATCCTTCTCCACTGGACCTTATGCCCCTAGGAGGACATGTTCTATACCCCAAGAGTACTTAGTGCTATCTTAGATTCATATTTGACTGAAAATTATTATTTTGGGAACACATTGATTTCTATACCAACAAGACCATTTCAATGATCAGATGTATGAAAATGCTGGGAAATTCATTGAAAGATCTAGTCCCTATCCAAAAGAGATATTTATACAGATGTTGTATTTTACCTATAGTCTTATACAGCTTTCAATTGTGGTATTACAACAAGGCTTCTCTTGTATACCCTCTTAAAGAGCTTAGGAAAATGCAAAGAAGAGTGGCCTTATAGATTTTAGGTACTTTTTGTACATCTTCCACATTGGGTATTGAAGCCATTACTGGTATAATCCCTATTCACCTCCACCTACAAAAACTCAACAGAAGATTCTGTCTCAGAGCACTTTCCTTACCCTCAAACCACATCATCAAATCAATCCTAGAAGTGAGAGATTCAAATGATTCAGAACCCCATCAACTATCACTTGAAAGGCTTACATCTAGGCAACAATCAATCATCAAAGAACCTTTAGTAGATATGGATAATAGGTGTAACAAAATTTTTCATTCCATTCTTTGAACAGAAAAAGCAATCATGATGTTAAGAGTTACCTATGCTATCTTGACAATATTACTCTTTAAGTGTCATTGGACTCTCAATTGGTAGTTGTTGTAATGGATGCTATCATTAAGAATTAGGTTGCTACATTAATATCATACATCCATATCCATGACAATCCAGTCATCAAGATAATATATCACATAGTTAATGTTACATCTACTAAAGCCAAACTCTTTGTGATAAGATGTGGTATTAATCAAGCTACCTGTCTCTCTAATGTTAATTGAGTCTTCATCATCACAGATTTCATTCATGTTGCTAGAAAAATCTTTGATTTATCATTACATCTGTATCAAATACACTCAGTATCTATCTCTCATGAACTTAGAGAATTTTTCAAGAAAGACAGTAACAAACTCATCGATTTTTGAGATTGTCCCAGTAATCAGAAGTGGTCTCTTCACAACATAGTTGACAAAGAAACAAAGAAGTTTGACCTTATTCTGATCCACTCCTGCAAATCATCATGAGACTTCAGTAGAAAAAATAAATGTGACACTATTCTCAATGCCTAGAAAATGTCTTTTCAGACATTGGATGACAAAGGACAAAATATTTTAAAACTACTAGATGATGACTTAAAACTAGTTGAACTGCCAATATCTAATAGTAGACCATAGCTTAAATACTTTAGTCATTCTAATTTACTTTGCACTAGAGCTACAAGAGTAATTGTCAATCATGCACCAATAGATGAATATTGACTTAGATTTTTCCCTCAGGAAGAGTTTAAGTGCTTGTGCAGTCTCTATTCCATCAAATCAAAACACTATATTCTTTGTAAGTATAGAAGATTCAACAACTACTGGAACCCAAAAAGGGATTCCATTGCATACTTTACTCTATTCTTAGAATTTAACAGTGACATTTTCTCCTTCAGAGAAGGAATTACTTAATCAAAATGTGTTTAAGCTTTCCCAATTTTTTCTTTCCTTTTTCTTTTTCTTTTTATATTTTTCTCTCCTTTTCTCTATTCATGTAGTGTGCATCATCATGTATGTAATTATGAAGTAGCTATTACAGACTACCCTTATGTCCAGTGTAACAAATTGTTGATTTAAAAAAAATAATAAAATAATAAAATATAACCAAGTCTGGCATTTATAACTCTGACATACAGTATGATAAACCTCTATATATAGTAATTTCTTAAAGAAGAAATAATAAAGAAAAAGAACTCAATGTGTATACAAATATAAAGACATAAAATAGAAACAAATTATTGTTACAAACTTAAGACCTTAGAGTTGGTCAAAAGCAATATTCCTTCTTTCTCTCTTACCACTATCTTGCATGGTAATATCTATTAGAGAACTAGGGAATATAACTTCCGACACTTTTACTTTTGTGTTACAATGAACAAAATGGCTTCTGAAAAAGACATTGTCATAGGGGGTGACTCTTTTGACTTGTTTTTCAACAATGCTTGCAACAATTATGATGAGGTATGTAGTTGCTCTCTTGTACATAGTGTACACAGTCTTAGAACTCTGTCCATATCTTTGAGCGAATGCAAGGAAAGCTATGCTGAAAATATAGAGAGACAGAACAACAGGATGAATGAGGACAAACCAGTTGTCTTAACTAACAGTACTACTGCACTGGAATACATGACTCCAGAGAGTCAAAAAGGTCAAGTTAGCAAGGCGGCTAACAATATTAATACTGCATGCTGACAGCATATTTTAAATGAGGCACCAGCCCTTAACCAACCTTCCAGAAACAACATGGTCAATGTTCAGCTGTCTTACAACATTAATCAGGCTTTGGACCCAGAGTCTTGGAATGGTGATTTTCGTACTATATCTCTTCATGGCTCAATGGAACACCTAACATCTGATGTCAAGATTACCAAAGACTCTCTTTCTAGGATGCGTAAATACATCCTAGGTAAATCAATTAATAAGGATAAGGCTAATGAAGTTTAGAACTTAGAAGGCATTGGTAAAGCTACATGGGAATTTTTATCGGCCATCTACAAATCTCGATGGAATAGCTTATTCATTGATGAATCTAAGATAACCTTTAGAAGCAAAGTAAAGTTGAAATTTGGCCCACCAGTTACTTATCCCCAGTTAAACAACAAAGGCAAGGAAACAGTAAAACCTACATTTGTATCTTCTCTCTCTCCTCCTATTCTAGCAAAATCGCTCAAGAAGGTAAACAAAATTTCCAAGTACTTTAAGAAGAACAACAAGCAACTGCAGAAGAAGTCCTATACTCAAGCTTCTTTCTTGTCCAAATCTACCTCATCCTTGAATATCACTCTGGACACTCTGAAAATCAAAGAAACATTTCTGCATCTTCAAAACAAGAAGATCAACCAAGTTCAGAAATTAATTAATGGGAACAATGACAAACCAAAGTCCTGCATCAATATAACTACAAGGGGCCCTTTGTGAAAGCAAGTTATCGTTCCAATAAACAACAATGTAGCCAAAGTTACCTCAAGGATTCAAGCATGCACATAATCAATATTAATCGTGCTCTCAAAAACATCAAGTCAAACATTATAGCAGACTTCATTTGTATTGATGACAAAGGTATCATCATCATAACTAACAATGTGGCATGCCCTTCAAATCTTCAAGAGATCAAGAAATGTATTAAAAATTCTCTTACTACTGATGTGGATCAGATCTCTACTCCTAGACTTCCACAATCCAAGTTGTACCTCAAGATCATAGGAATCCTTTACATTAGCAAACACTCAAATGTGCGAATTTCATCTAAGGAAGTTGAAAGCATTCTCAAAGTTAATCACATATTCAACAACATTGTTCTCACTTCCAAACTGAGAATCATAAAGGTTTTGCCGAAATCAGATATGGCCATTATTTGGATTGACATTTGGGATATGCAAAATAGTTCCAACATGAAGAAAATTATCAATAGATGCTTCAATGTGAGAAGCTTTATTGCCATAGTACATAGTACAAATATGAATCCAGGAGTCCCACAATACAAGAATTACTAGAAATGGGATCACATGGCAGGAGTTTGTCGCATTCAAGGGGCCAAATGTGTTAAGTGCAATGGGCCCTATCTAACCATTTATTATTGTCATTTTGCTTAGTGTTACAAAGCTAATGACAAGTTAAATCCTCCCAGACTCAAAACCAAGAAGGACAAACCATGCCCTCACTTATTCAAATACCTCAATTGCAAGGGTGACCACCAAGTGAACTCTGTCGACTGTCCTTTCTGGAAGCATCGCTTTAACAAAGAGTAGCACTTCAAAGAATAATTTAAACTTTGAAAAACCAGAAAGAACTCAATCTGTTCAGATGTGAATGCCAACACGATATGGTTGTGAAAGACCTGAAGATTTTTCCACAAAATGTCAGAAAAAATAATTTCATTATAAACACAATCCTCAAAATCAACAACAATTTTGATATTATCTTCATCCAAGAACTGTCTTGAACAACAATAAGATTCATTCCTAGCTCAGCAGATAGTGAAGGTGCTCTATTGGTAGGTGTTGTTAACCATCCCAATTGGCTTGCCTTTGCTAGAGAACTGGACACAACAAATAACTGCCCAAGGGTCATGATCTTCATCAATATTAGACTCTCTTCTTTTCGTTTTTCTTTTTGCAAAAACATTATTGATCACAGGGACATTATTCTTGTTTCTTTCTTCATCAACAGTGAACTTTTTTGGGTTATGAATGTATACTCAGACTCTTCTCATTCTGTGATAAAGTATCTCAAGGATACTGAAATCAACATTTGCAATCTTTTAGTTATGACTAGAGATTTTAACATTTGTGATAGTCTTTGGGACCCTTTGTTTAATCACCACTCTTCTATTAGCAATGACATTATCATCATTGCTGACTCTTTTAACCTTAACCTATTAGTTCCTATTAACTAAGTTTTAACTAGGTACTCTGATAATGACAATGACTCAAACTTGGTCATTGATTTAATGTTCCTCCATTACGACTCTTCCGAACTGAACAACCATTCAATCCATCATAATTAGTGTCTCACTTCTGACCATGCACTGTTAATGATCACTATTCCTATCAATGAAGAAAATATTGACATTTGTAAAAGAACCATCTCAAAAAACAGTAATGAGAAAGACTCATTCATAAAGGAAGTTATCACATCCTTCTCAAAGTTGGATACATTAAATATTTTGGATATATCCTAGTTGGAAAAAATTGTCACTGACTTTGCTAATATTGTAGAGTCTGTGTGGACAAAGAACTCAAAAATCATCAACATCATGAAGCACTCTAAGAGTTGGTGGAACAATGACTGCAACAGTGATCTAGACAAATACAGATATTTGAAGAGTATTGAAAACTGGAAGACCTTCCGAAAGACAGTTAAAAATATGAAAAGGACATTTTTTGACCTCAAAATTCAAGAAATTGCCAATAAAAAGTGAGGGCCTTGGGAACTAATGATTTGGGTTAACAAATACAACCTTCTAACCATTAAAATGATCAAGTATAATGGTCATCCCTGCTTAGAACTAAATGATCTCTGGCAAGTCCTTCACTCTTTATTTAACACAGCTCAATTTCATCAAGTAGATGAGAATGTATTGAATGAACTAAATTTGTATCAATCTGCATCATGGTCATTGTTTTCAGAGAAAGAATTCACAAGTGCTATTGTCAAGTGCAATAACTCATCAGCTTCTAGTCCCAACAAGTTATCATGGGGACACCTCAAACAAGTCATCAGGGGCAAGACATGCTTAAAAAACATTGTCACCATTGCCAACACATGCATCGAGATAGAATATTGGCCCAATCATTTCAAGAACTCAACAACCATTGTTATTCCAAAACCTAACAAGACGTTGTATGATTCATCTAGGTCTTTTAGACCCATTGTGCTTCTTAACACTTTGGGAAAGCTAATTGAGAAAGTCATTGGTGATAGGCTTCAATTCCATGTCATCTCCAACAATTTCATCTACCAGAGTCAATTAGGAGACTTAAAGTTCAAGTCTACCACTGATGTGGGTATTGCTCTTATACATTTCATTCATATGAGATGAATCAAAAACATGGTGACCAGCTCCTTAGCCTTTGACATTGTGCAATTCTTTCCATTGCTCAACCATCATCTTTTAGCCCTCATTCTAGGCAAAGCAGGCTTTAATTTGAGAGTAGTCAATTTCTTCTCGAACTACCTCGTTAACAGAAGAACTAAATACTTTTGGAACAATTTCTCTTCTTCATCATTTGATGTTAATGTGGGAGTAGGTCAAGAATTGGCCCTCTCCCCTATTCTTTCTGCATTATATCTATCTCCATTTCTTCACATCCTGGAAAAATATTTAAAAAATCTCCATTTTATCCTTTGTTGACAATGGTCTTCTTCTTATGCAAAGCAAATCTTTTCAGGTTTCCAATGCCTGCATTTTTAGTAGTTACAATATAGCTTTCAACCTTCTTTCCAAATTTGGTCTCTTAGTTGAACATTCGAAGACTGAAATTTTTCATTTCTCTAGGATGCATGGGGTCTTTAACCTGCCTCCTTTTGACTTATCATTATTAGGTGGCCTGGTATTGTATCCAAAAGATATATGAAAGTATCTGAGGTTTATCTTTAACAGAAAACTCCTTTTTTGTCAACATATTGACTTTTATGCCAACAAAGCATTGTTGATAGTAAAGTGCATGAAGATCTTAGACAACTCGATGAGAGACTTTATTCTGCATCAAAAATGACTCCTGTACAGAAGCTGTGCTCTCCCAATAGCACTGTATGGGTTTCAAATGTGGTTCTACACCAAAGCCCTCCTAATGTATCCGTTAAAGATCTTAGGGAAACTTCAGAGACAGGCAACCTTATGAATAAGTGAAGCATTCAAAACTGCTCTGTCAGCTAGCATTGAGGCTATTGCTGGCCTTATCCCTATCCACTTATACTTATAAAAACTTAGTGGAAGATTTCAGCTCAGAGTGCATGCCCTACCAGACAATCACATCCTTCAATTACTTATGTAGAACAATAGCAACTCACCTACACCTCCTCACCCACTTTTGCTTAGTTCATTAACTAGGTGACAGCATGGCCTAATCAAAGGCCATTTAGTTAATATGGAGAATTGGTTCAAGAAAGTTTTTCCTTCCTTCAATCCTTTTAATCCTGAATTTAAGCTAGGCAATAGAATAATCAACTGCTTTTCTAATTGCTTTTCCTTTCATTTATTTAGAAAAAATTTGGGCTGTCTTTTCAAATCTCATATCCAGCAACTCAATAATCTAGTCATTGAATCATTAAATACTCCATCTAACACACTCATGGTCACAGATGCCAGTGTCAAAAACAACATGGCCTCCTCAATCATACACGTACATGTCCACAATAAACCAATTATCAAAACGCTTCATCATGCTGTTAACATCACAAGTACGGAAGCTGAATTCTTTGCCATTAGATGTGGTATCAACCAAGCAACACATCTTCAATATGTTTCTAAAATCATTATTGTAACCAGCTCTATCCACATGGTAAGAAAGATATTCAACCCATTATCTCACCTACTCCAAAAACAAGTGGCTCTCATTCTCAATAATCTTAGAGTCTTCTTTAATTGTCATCATGAGAACATGATCAAATTCTGGGAATGCCTAAGTAAAAGCAAGTGGAATCCTCACCAGCATGTTGATATTGAAACCAAGTCATTCAATCTCATCCTGCTTTTCCCAGTCAAAAACTCTTGGGAGTTTAGCAAGAAATCTGAATGTGATAACATCATCAACAATTGGAAAATGACTTTCCAAGCATCAGATCAAAAGGGAAGAAATTTCTTAGACCTTGTCAACAGTGATAACAAAACTTTAGAACCAATGTATAGTAAAGGTAGAGCATGGTGTTGTGGCAACTACTAGACATGAAGTCCAATAATCACACAAGCAAGTAAAACTCTCAGTAGGCTATCAATGTGGTGATCACAAGAAAACTTGACAAGGAGTCCCTGCTGTATTGCTATCCTATTTACATAAGTTACATCTAGTTCATGCTACTAATAATTAAACCTGCCCTTATATCCATGTTTCCTCCTCATATCCACTTCATGTTTTACTCAAGGCTACCATGTGTACATCATGTGCCCTAACATCATCTTCCAGATTCTTCTACCATGTTCTATGCCTATGACATCACATCATGTGACATGTCATGTGACTGCAGTGTCATGTACCTCTTCATTGTCCAAAATCAAAAAAAGAAAACAAAATTAATATAAAATCAGAAATATTAAATAAAAGAAAAGAAAAATTGTCAGTGTCCAAAGTGTTCCATAACTGTCAGGCACAAGTTCACACCGGGGTAGAAGTCCACAGAATGGACTTGGAGATGAGTGGACTTGTGGAATAACCTTGGCTTCAGCTTATGTGCTGTGCCGTCTGTCTGCCATGTGGTCGCAACTTTGGGTGAATGAGAGAAAGTCCGAGTGGGAGTGAGTACTGATTGGTGTGTTGCCATTGAACACCGGAGATTGAGTTCAATAAGAGGTTATCTTCATCGATTATCAGACTAGCGAATTACAGTGTAACTACTAGTCTTATATACAAACTGATATTATAGGAGATGCTTGGGGTTTCAGTGGTAAAACCCCTATTGCCCCAAGCAGAGGTTTCAGTGTTGAAACACTGACAGGAGTAACTCCGTCATAGAAGACTGAGTTGCATAGGAGTATCTCCACCGTGGAAGACAGAGTATCTGGAGGGTTGCAGCACTGCCATGAGACATGTTGCGAGAAAGGTGGCTGCTGTGGAAGGTAAGCTTGTATGGTTCAGAGGTGGTTTCATCACAGGGACGTTGTTTCCGGACAGGTGGACTTGTATATGACAATAACACATAGCTGCAATATGTTGGCCATTCCAATACATTGTGTGTAAGAGCAGCAAGAGTAATCACCAATCATGCTCCTATTGGAGAATATTGACTTTGTTTCTTCTCTATGGAGAAATTTAGCTGTCTATGCAGTCTCTATCCTATCAAAACAAGATACCACATCCTTTATAAGTGCAGAAGATTTGACAAGTATTGGAATCCAAGAAGAGATTTGATAGCTCATTTCATCATGTTCCTGGAACTTAATCTGTGTATGTTTGCTTTTTTACCTCACAACTCTTAGTCAGCTTGGTGTAGATCACTTTGCTAAATTTTCCTTTTCGTTCTCATCTTTTTCTTTCTTTCTTATATCTCTTTCTGTTTCTTGTTTACCTTTCTTTTCCTTTTTCATGTAGCTTCAGTTGTTATGTATGTAGTTACAAAGTAGCTACCATGGTCTGCCTACATGCTCCATGTAATAAATTGTTGAAACAAAAAAAAAAGAGTTGGTCAAAAGAAATAAACCTTGTATTGGGTTAACACAAGAGAACTCAATAGAGAACTCTATACAGGATAGTCTATCTTATATACTAAAACCTTATGGTCTGTGCTAACTACTTCTAGCCTACCCTAAACAGCCATGTGTTTGCCTTAAGGTCAACATATGTTGCACATGTTGTATGACATCATTCTTCCAGAACCTTCTATGTTCTTCTATACATCTCGTAACTTGTGACTGATGTGTGAAGACATGATCTTGTCACTCTAACCCTAACACTAGTTCTAAAAATAGAATAAAGGAAAATAAATAGAAATGAAAATAGAAATGAAAAGGAAATGAAAATAATTAGAGTCTACTGCTTTCAGCTTTGACAATTATAGCTTAAGACACTAGTCAACTCAGTATGCACTCATATAGAGATTGATAAACAACTAGTAAAAAAAGAACAGATTAAAACAGAACCAATGCCCAGAATATTCAAAGTTTTCAATGTAGATAGAACTAAAAATAAAGAAGTAATATGGTTTGTACCACTAGAACTAAAAATCAACAGACATATAGAGGAAATTGATGCAGCAGTAGTGGATCCAAATAGTATAGATATGCTCTGAGAATATGACTGGTTGGTTAAGCACAACCCAGAAGTTAATTAGAACAAAGAAATAATATAGTTTACAAGATATCTGAAAGAATGAAAAATACACAAGGAACCAGATTCAACAAATCTAAAAGATTTATCAAAATATATTTGACCATTTACACATTTATTTAATCAGAAAAAATTCAAGAAATTACCAGAAAGACAAGAATGGGACCACAAAATCAATCTACTGAAAGATGTACCAAAAAAGTTAAATGCCAAAGCATATGCAATGATAGTCAAAGAGAACAAGGCTTTAATGTTTTTATATTCCAAAAAAGGACATATCTCTATGATTAGTATAGGACTATGAGAAGTTGAACCAGCATACAATTAAGGACAAGATACCACTTCCATTAATTGGAGAAGTAATTGACAAACTCAAAGATGCAAGATACTTTAACAAACTGGATCTTATTTAGGGATATAACAATGTACAAATTAAGAAAGAAATGGAAAGCAGCATTCCTAACCAACAAGGGTTTATTTGAGCTAAATTTTAGTGATGTACTTTGGATTATACAGCTTGCCAGGAATATTTCAATAGATGATAAACAGTATATTCTGAGAACTCTTATATGAAGGAGTACTGGCAAATTATATGGATGACTTTATATTGCCTACAAAGACTAAGAAGGAATTAGAAGAAAGGATAATACAATTCTTGAAGGTGGCAGAAAAACATAATCTCTATTTCAAATGGTCAAAGTGCAATTTCAATGCCAAAGAAATATCACTTCTAGGAGTAGAAGTTGAAAGAGAAGAAGTACAAATGGAAAACAACAAAGTCAAGGTAGTCAAAGAATGAAAAACATTCACTAAGATAAAATAAATAGAAAGCTTCTTAGGATTTGCAAATTTCTACAGATATTTTATTAAGAACTTCAGTCATACAGAAAAATCTCTCAATGAACTCAAGAACAAGAAAGATTGAAAATGGGAAGAATATAAACAGAAGGAAATTGAGGAATTGAAGGAAAGAATTACAAGTCAACCTGTACTCACTCTACCTAGAAGAGAAGGAAAATTCAGAGTGAAAACCAATGCATTAGGACATACCATAAAAATTCTATCATTAAACTTGTATCTCCACAACAAGTATACTGATTCTCACAAACCAAGTTACACTGGAAAGTCTCAAATAAGGGCTATTGTATATATATAAGATGTAAAAAAGTGACAACAGATTACTGAGATATCAGACTACCAGTAACTACAAGTTTTATTGACTATTATCTCAGGAATAGCTAAACAAATTCCTATGATCAAACTTGCATTGGAAAGTACTCATCAAACCATCTCTAATAATATATCATACATTATATGAAGATTAGTATTCATAAAGATACAAGTATATCAATATAGTGGTATAATCAGTTATTTTTTAAAATTAGCCTGACATCTGCTATGACAGATCCCACTGGATACAAGTTTTTATCATGTGATGGAAACAGCTTGTGTATAGACCATCATTATTTTGTATAAATTGTTATAACCTTAAGCTTAGCTCAGGTTGCAACTCAGGCAAAGACTTGAGTAGAGAAAGGAAAGATGATTAATTGGTAAAATATAAGGATACAGGATAGTATTTATAGCTATATATATATCTAAAGACTATGAGGAATACACATGTTAGCAATAAGAAAATAAGTCAGAAAACATAAGGATGTCTTTACTAGTGCATGAGATGCTGACTGATTCTACACATTGTTAACACATGGTGCAGCCAATCATTGAGTTATAGAGAAGTAACTCCAACACCTGTTGTCCATGAAGAAACCACCTGTATACCATAAGGTATCAATCATAACATAAATACTTTTATATCTAAGGATTAGATTTTAGACTTAACAACATCAATTATTATTTATTATTTATTATTGACACCTGTATTGATCTTCATCATCATTGTCATCATTATTGGACTTCTGAATTACTCCTAAACTTCTAAGAGTGCACCCAAGATTCAGATATCACAAATAAGTGAGTAGTTTATTTTGTAGTAAGTTTTATCTTAGAAACAAGAAGGAAAATGGAAACCAATTTTTATCAAGAACAATACAAGTAGTTAAAAGGAACTACAAGATATATGAAAAGGAACTATTGGCTATAATAGAAGCTCTAGCAAAATAGAGACAATATTTGTCAGATATCACAGAAAAGTTCAAAGTTTAGATTTATTATGAAAATCTCAAGTATTTCAAAAAACTGTGATCATGTAACTGTTGTGGTAACTACTAGACCAGTGTCCAATAGCAGCACTAACAAGTAAATCTCAAAGGTGGATATCTAGTGGGAAACATGAGTTGTGTAATTCACAAGAGAACTCAATGAGGAACCACAACAGTATTCTACTGACTATTTATATTAAGTATCCATGGTCTATGCTATGACTATGCATCTGCTGTGCATCCTATCATAATGTCCATGCCCTGCCCTTATGTCCTATTACTCATCCACTATATGTCTACCTCAAGGCTAGCATGCTGTATACATGTGCCCTGATGTCATATCCTAAACCCTACTCTTCATCTCCATTGTCCATGCATGTACCATGTGTACACTATGAGGAAACCATGCTGTTAACATATTCCTTGACATCACTCTATCTCTAGACTCTTCTCAATTCTTCTAGACCATAGATCTTTCCAGACTGCTCTAGACTCTATGACATAATGTCATGTGCCTTCTCTCATTGTAGACTAATAATATACTACTGTTCTATCTATATCTTATCAAAGTCTGTTCACACTTTACTGTATCATGACAATAACCATGACTTGTAATAGAATCATGTGACATGTGACATTTTGTGACATTTTGTAACAGTCACATGTGATATCATACTGAACTCTAATCCTAAGTTCCAGATAACAAGAAAATAGAAAAGAAAAGAAAATAGTAAAAGAAAATAAAAAAAAGTTATATCCACTGTCTTCAACTCTGACACTACTATCACTTTCAGGCAGTTTTTGGAGAAGTTTTAGCAGCCTGGGAAAAGACTAGCAAGATAAGTATCAGTTGGTATCTTCAGTTATAAGATTTGATTTGAAGAGTCTTTAAAGTGTATTATCTGGGATAGATAGTGTTATTGGAAGCTTTGAAGGAGTTTTTTAATCTATCTACTAGATTTTCCAAAGAAACTTGTTATATAGTATAATTTTTACTGTTTAGAAGTGTGTTATCAACAAAAAATGTTTGTGAGCAAATGTTATTTATATATTTCTTTTAATATCCTTCCTAACTTCATTCTTTTACATTCATGAGAGCTCTTTTAAGGGTTTTATAGTGTGTTATCTGAGAATGTGGAAGATAGGTTGGAATGACCTTTGGCTTTAGCTTGTCTACTGTACCTCTACTAGCCATACTGGTTACATATTTCAGAAGTGGACTTGGGAAATTTAGTAGATAGAAACTACCAGAGAGTGGTGAGGTATGTCATTGCTAACACTGAAAGAGAATATTAGTTTTAGTTGATTTTCAGAATATCTAATACAGTGTAAACTACTGGATTATATACTAGGTATATTACCTAGGGTAGTTATTTGGAATGAAGATTATTAAGGAAGTTACCTTGATTTCTAGTAATCATCAGATGTTAGAAAATAAAGGTCCATGAAGTTGGCAAAGATCCAGTAAGAACATCCAAAGTGGAATAAAGATATGTAATCCACACTAGAAGAGGTTATAGAGTGTGGATGAGGGAGAATGGGTTATTCATGGGTTGAAATAGATGTGATCAGAATGGGATGTGATATTTCCATACCTTCTCTTGATTTTTAAAGCTGATATTTTCCTCTTTGAATTCTTTAGGTTATAGTTAAGAGCTAGTATTGTATAGTTCTTGTTACATAACCTTTTTTCTACTTAACCCCTATCATTATTCTTAAATATAGAAGTGATAATCTATTAATACTTTACTACTGTACATACTCTGAGTTGTCAGACACTGTGGAAGTTGTTATTTGGAACTGTATGAGATTGATGAGAAATGTAAGGCTTGGTTCTCAGAATGATAGGAGATTGGAATGGAGTGTAATCTGCACTGAAAGAGAGTAGGAAGAGTGTGGATTTTAGATAGTATGTGACAGTATCTTCTCCTTAAGACTAAACTCTTGAGGCTCTAGTTATATAGGAAGTAGTAAGTGTTGTGGTTTCTAATAATAGAAAAGGAAAAGAAGAAAAACAATAACAGAAGGATGTCAGTGCTGAGATAATAGAAAGAGGCTAGGTTTATTGGAGTAAGCTTGGTAAAAATTAGATATGAGGCTAGAAATATAAACAAGTCCAGATGTAGATAGCCAGTTGGATTCTTCTTTTATATTTTTGTATTCCAGCCAGATGACTTTGTAGAGTAACTTGCATGCATGTTTGTAGTTAATTTTTGAGAAGTTAATTTGGGAGATCTCATATTTTGGTTCACTATTTATCACAACTGGTATTAGTAGAGTTTGGATTGACTAAGAAAGGTGTTGGACATCATAGATTCAAGCATGGATATATGGAATACTGGGTGGACAGCATGTATTAATATTAGAAGGTATATTATGAATAAGTAGATACTAGTCTGACTAATAATCTTAAATGAATCTGTTATGATCAATATCTCATGTTTATTTCAACTTAGACATATATTGGGGTTTGTTTCGTATTTGACTCATAATTAAATGTGTCTTGTATATTCTTTATATAATATCAGTCAGCACCTCATATAGTAGTGAAAGTCTCTTCATGTTCTCTCTTTATTGTTTTCTCAAAGATACCTTACTTATTTCTCATAATCACTAAGTATATATAGTAGTAGATATAGTTCTATATCTTTATGCTTTACCAATTGATTATCTCCTTCATTCTTTTTTAAGTCTCTATCTTAGTTGTAATCTGAGCCAAGCTTAGGATCGTAACATTTCATAAAGTATTGTCAGGCTCATCTTACAAGATGAAAGTGCATAATGGTTAGACTACTAGAACATCATAACAATTAGACTATTAAAGAACTATCAAAAAACTATCAAAACAACTTTGTGGTGGGATTACAGACAAATAGTTAAACTGTTAGAGAAATAGTAACAAGACAATATTATGGCAGAGATCACAAATAGGACAGACAAGACCAGATACAGACTATTATGGTAGATACTATGTACAGACAAGACAGACAGACACAGTTAAGAAACAACAGGTATTGAGGCACTAGAAGAGATATTAGGATCATTAAGAATCACTGAAGAATATACCTTAGATGGAAATAGAACTACAGAACTAGCATTATCAGAAAAAATGTCAACAATACTTATATCAGCAGTACACAATGGAACAGTACAGATAGTTATACCAAAAAGCATAATCTCAAACCTAGGGTAGTTTGATAGTAACCAGACAAAGTTTGAAGACTGGTGGAGATTATTCTTCAAGAACAATAGAGCTATAGCAACAGATGACAAGATCACAGCAGTACCAGCCCAAATTAGAGAGGCTATAGTAGGAATTTGTGTACAAAAGAAGATTGACAAAATAAAAGAAGAAAAAGTCCAAGACTGGGACAATTTCATTAAAGAAGTCAAGATAGCATTCAGCAATAAAAGCAAAGTAGTAGATGTTGAATGGAAGATCAAAATATTCAAAGAAAGAAGCATATAGCAGACTTCATAATAGAGTTTGAAGTATTGGCCATGAAGACTGAAACAGATGACATACATATAATATTCTTATTGAAGAAAAATGTCAGGAGGGACATTATCAAGACTATATTGGAATATCCACCTATAGTGGTACCAGAGTCACTTAAGGAGTGGAAGGTGGCAATCACCTTAGTTAGATAGGAATTAAAGTCCACAGAAGGTAGACAAGATTACAGAACAGAAACAGAAATTACTTATGGAGGAAGAGAAGCACCTATGAAAATTGGGAAGTCCAAAGACAACTACAACAAAGATAGGAAGCCTAGATGCTTCAACTGCAACATCTACAGACATATGGCAAAGGATTGTTAGGATTCAAAGAAAGAGAAAGAAACCAGGAAGTATCACAAGTACAACAAAGTGCAACACCTTATAAAGAATTGTAGATTAGGACAAAATATGAAGAATAGAAGTGTATAGAAGAAATTAGATAAAGAAGACAATGACAAAGAAGAGAGTTTTGTCAGAGGTTTAGAGGAGGTATGATATAATAAACCTCTGTATATAATAACTCTCTAAATTGATATGTTATTTCACATAGAAGAGATAACATAGAGAGGAAACTCAATGTGTGCAAAAATGTAAAGACATCAAATAGAAAGAAACTATGGCTCAAGGCACTAGTTGACTTGGGATGTACTTATACTGGAATTAATAAACAACTAGTGAAGAAAGAACAAATTAAAACAGAACCAATAGACAAATCATTCGAGGTTTTCAATGCAGATAGAACTAAGAATGGAGAAGTGACAAGATTTGCACAACTCAAGTTGGAGATCAACAGACATATGGAAAAAATGAATACAGTAGTTACTAACTTAAATAGCACAGACATGTTTTTGGGATATGACTAGTTGGTTAAATACAATCCAGAAGTAAATTGGAACAAAGGAACAATATAGTTTATAAGATGCTTCAAAGAGTATAGAACACAACACTAAGATATTACATTTATATCAAGGGCTAGAAGAGTATATATTACAAGCTCAAGACCTTTAGAGTGAGTCAAAAGAAAGAACATTGTATTAGAGTTAACACAAGAGAACTCAATAGAGAGCTTTGTACAAAATCATTTACCTTATATACTAATAGCTCATGGTTTGTGCTCTACTACTTTAGCCTACCTTAAATAACCATGTGTAAGCCTTAAGGCCAACATGTGTATAACCCATTGTATGTCATCATTCTTTTCCAGAACCTTCTGCTATTTTCTATCATGTCATGTGTGTTACAAACTCAAGACCTTAGGATTGGTCGAGTGAATAAATCTTGGATTAGATTAACATAAGAGAACTCAATAGAGAACTCTGTACAGGATTGTCTACCTTATATACTAAAACCTCATGGTCCATACAACTACTGCTTTAGCCTACCCTAAATGACCATGTATTAAACATGTGGTATGACATCATTTCTCTAGAACCTTCTATGTCCTTTCTTTGCTACCACATGACTTGTGACTGTTACTGTGATCATGACATGTGATATGTGACAGTGTGACCATTAAGTCATGCTGAACCCTATCCTTAGTTCCCAGAGTAAAAGAAGAAAAAGAAAAAGAAAATAATAAGAAAATAATAAGAGAATTAAAAGAAACTTGGGTCTAGACTTTGTAAGTCTGACAATATGAGTGTATGATGATGTGACTGTGGCAGTATAATAGTGTGACAGTTTGTGATGGTGTCTTGTGATGTTATGTTAAACCCTAACCCTAAGTTCAAAAATAAAAATAAAAGTGAGAAAGAAAATAAAATAAAAAAACAAAGTCTACTCTTTGCAATTCTGATAATACAACTAATGGAAGAAATAGATAAAGAACATCAGAAAATTAGAACTAGACCCAACAAATTTAGAGGATCTACCAGAATATATTCAACTATTCACACATTTGTTCAACAAAATTTGAGAGACTACCAGAATAGAGAAAATGGGATCATGAAATCAATCTACTAGAATATGTGCTAAAAGAGTTAAGTACCAAAGCTTATGCAATGACAATCAAGGAAGACAAAGCTTTAAACCAATGACTAGAAGAATAACTCAAGGCAGAACTTATAGTAGAGTCAAGCTTGAGGTATGCAGTACCATGTTTCTATATTCCAAAGAAGGATAGATCTCTACAATTAGTACAGGATTACAGAAAATTGAATCAGTACATAATAAAGAACAAAACACTATTGCTACTAATTGGAGAAATAATCAACTAACTCAGAGATTGTTAGAGGCAAATCACACTTGCTGTGTTATCCACAATAACAGTATAGAAGACAGAATAGAAGAGTGACTTAGCAAGCCAAGTTTTAGAAAAAGAGCTCAAAGTAGTATTATGCAGATAAAACAACCTTGGCTTCAACAGATAACATTGTATCTAGCCTATGTGTCATGTGGTTATAACTTCAGATAACAGGAGTTCAGATGAAAGAATACAAGTGTGGTACAGTTCAAGTTGATTATCAGACTAGCAAATGGTACATAGTAGTTACATTCTTAAATATAGAAGTAATAATCTAATAATATTCTACTACTACACATACTCTGGGTAGTTAGGCACCATGGAGGTTATTATTTGGACTCCATGGAATTGATAAGGAATATGTTATGATTCAAAATTCAAAGTATTAAGTCAAGAAAAGAATCTTGTATTAGAGTTAATACAAGAGAATTCAATAGAGTTTCAGCTACAACATGTCTACCTTATATACACTTGGTATTATAAGACGAGAAAGTGTGGACAGACTTAAGGACAGATAAGATAAGATATAGATAGTAGTTATATTATTAGTCTATGACAAGAGAGAGAAGGCATGTGACTGAAAGTCACATGACATGATGTCATTGGCCTAGAGTAGTCTAGAGCGGTCTGAAAGGATCTAAGGTCTAAAAGAATTGGGAAGAGTCTAGAGATAGAGTGACATCAAGGAACATGTTAACAGCATGGGTTCCTCATGGTATACACATGGTATATGCATGTATGACAGAGATTAAAGAGTATGATGTCAGAGCACATAGACATAGCATGGTAGCCTTGAGGTAGATACATGGTAAATGAGTAATGGACATGAGGACAGAGTATGGACATTAGGGTAGGCATAGAGAAGTCGTAGCATGGACCATGAGGACTTTATATAAATAGTAGGTAGAATACTGTTGTGGTTCCCTGTCGAGTTCTCTTGTAAATACACAACTCATATTTCCACTAGATATCCCTCTTGTGAGATTTACTTGTAGTGCTGCTATTGGACTTTGTGTCTAGTGGTTGCCACAACACTTGGCTGATGATTCATGCTACACTAACCTAGCCTACTCTAAAGAAATATATACTATATGCTATTGATATATAGTATAATAAAATTGTTTCAGAACCTTTTATATCCTTCTATGTGATATGTGATTGTGTAATAGTGATATGTGACATTTATGTATGACATTATGCTAGCTCCTAATCCTAAGTCCAAAAATAAAATGAAAATAGAAAAAAATAAAAAATAAATTTAAAGTCTATTGTCTTTAACTCTGACAAAATAAAGAGTTTTTAGTTCTCAGATTGATGATGATTGGAAATAGAATGTTATCCATACTGGAAGAGTGCAGATATTAGAAGGTATGTGATAGTATCTCTCTCTTAGAGCTTTGAGAGCTTGGTCTTAGTTGAACAGGGAGTATTGAGTTGAATATCATGATTTCTGCTCATAATAGAGGAGGGTCAAGAAAAGAAAACAAATTATACTACTTCAAGTTTGAAAATAAATAAGAAAAAGAAGAAAAAAATAGAAGGAGAGAAAAGGGAAAAAAAGAAGGCAAGAATATTAGTGTTGGAGTAATAGAAAGGGGCCAGGTTTATTCAGATATGAGATTAGGGATGTAAGTGAGTTCAGATGTGAGTAGCCAGTCAAATTCTTCTTCTATGATCTTATATCGCAGCCAGATAACTTTGTAAAGTAATTTGTATGTCCATATGTGGTCAATTTTTGAGTCTACAATCTAGGAGATTTCATATTCTGTTTTGCCATCTATTATTACTGGTAGTAGTGAGGATTTGGATCAACTGTGGTAAGTATTAGATATTATAGGTTCAAGTATGGACATATGAAACACTGGATAAATAGCATATATTGACCTCAGAAGACAAATTGTGAATAAGTGAGTACTAGCTTAACTGATGATTTCAAAAGGTCTTAGGTATTTTTTCAAAAACTTCTTTGAAGGTCACATAGTATAGAAAAACTAGGCTTTAATATATACCTGTTGTCCTACTTAGGAATTTGGCCCTGAGATTCTGTATGCATCTGCTGATCATTAGTACCAGTGTTATATAGCAGATATCTATGTTTTCAGGGCATTTTGCAGTCTGTTAAGGTCTACAGTAAATTAATGGATATAGAATGAAGTAATATCTCTTTCTGAATGTATAGTAATGCTTAGGTGATAACTTTATTTGTGAAGAATGGTGATATACCAGTAGTAACATTAAGTGCATTATTATATCTAAACTCTGCAAGTAGAAGAAGGTCTGACCAATTATCCTGTTAGTAGTTATAGTAGATGTAGAGACATTGTTCTAATATCTGGTTGGTACATTTTGTCTAACTATCTCTCTTGGGGTGATATACAGAAGTGAAATAGAGTTTCATATCAAGTACAGTTTTTGGAGATCTGAAAAAATTTGAGACAAACTCAGTTCCATGATTAGAAGTGATATGGGATGGAATGCTATGTTTGGAGAAGATGTGGATTACAAACAGTTTCACCAGTTTTTTAGATTTTCTCTTTTTTCCCAAGTGTCTTCTTCCACTGTGAAACCTTTCCACTATATTAAGTATTTTTCCACCCCCCTCATCCTTTTCTTATTCAATATTTTTTCTACTTCCCATTCTTCCACTCCTTCTATCTCTACCGGTTTCCCTTCTTCTTTCTTTTGCCCCTTCACTTGTTCCCTATATCTCACTATCCAGCTTATGTTTACCACTGGATGGATCCTCATCGAACTTGGCAATCGCAACTTTACCGCATTCGACGATACTACCTCCTCTATTGCATAAGGTCCTACGTATCTTTCTGTTAGCTTCTTTGTGGGTCTCTCCTTGAACACTAGATCCTTAGTGCTCAACAGTACTCAGTCTCCCTTCTTCCATACTTCAGTTTCTTTTCTTCTCCTATCTGCATACCTCTTCATCTCCTCCTGCGTTTTCCTCAATGCTGCCTCTGCTTCTTCATGCACTTTCTTCATTCTTTCAACAAATGCTATCACACTCTCTACTTTTCCTTTTCTTCTAATGTCTCCCCCCATCCTTAACTCTTTTCCATAGTTTGCCATGAATGGCAAAACTTTGGTTGCTGTATGAACCTTATTGTTCACCACAAACTCTGCTGCTGCCAACTACTCTGGCCAATCCTTCTGTCTATACTCAATAAAGAACCAGAGATACTGCTCTAATTCTTGGTTCATCCTCTCAGTCTGTCCATTTGTTTGAGGATGAAATGCCATCGACAACTTTGTCTTTATCCCCAGCATCCTATTCAACTCCCTCATCAATTCTGCTGCAAACTGAGGTCCTCTATCCAATACTACACTCTCCAGCAACCCATGTAGCTTCCATACATTGTCCCGAAGCAATCTTGCTAATCCTTCTACCAATGTTCCTTCTGTCGTTGCCACAAAATGTGTCATTTTTTGACAACCTATCACATACCACCAATATCGCATCTTTTCCTGCTACTACTGGCAACGTCATAATAAAGTCCACTGTTAAGTGTGACCACGTCTTCTGTGGTACCTCACTCAACTTCAGTTTTCCTGCTGGTTCCTCCGTTCTATTCTTCATCCTTTGGCATAAGTCACACCCCTCCACATACTTTCCTACATCTCTTGTTACTCCAGGCCACCAATAGTTTCTTGTTACCAGTTCTACCATCTTCCATCTCTCTCCATGTCCTGCTGCCGGTATATCATGATGCAACCGGATTACTTCCATTCTTAATTTCTCATTCTTCGGCACATACACCTTTCCTTCTTTCAACACTATATCTCCTTTGATCTTCCACTCATTTCCTCTCAACTCTTTAACCCCTGCCTTTTTCATCTCCTCTACTACTCTAACTACATCTTTGTCCTTACTTCTTGCTTTTTTTATCTTTTCTACTATTTCTATCTCGGGTCCTTCTACTACTACTTCATACATATTACGAATCCAATTGTCCTTAATAAGTACCTGATTTTCATTGTCTTTATCTGTATCTACTTTCCAGTCCGCCCTCCTACTAAGTCCATCTGCTTTTCCCATCTTACTTCCTGCCACATGCTTTAAGGTGAAATCAAACCGAGACAAGTACAACGCCCATCTAGCCTGTCTCATGTTCAGCTTCTGCGCTTTCATGAAGTATTTCAAATTTTTATAGTCCATCCAGATTTCAAATTTGGATTGCGCTCCCTCTAGCAAATGTCTCCATGCTTCTAATGCTCTAATAATGGCCAACATCTCTTTGTCATGAATTTCATAATTTCTTTCTGTTTCATTCAATAACTTAGAAAGAAACGCCACTGGTCTCCATAACCCGTCCTCACATTTCATCGACAGTACCCCTCCTGTCGCATAATCTGATGCATCAACTTCCATCCTCATTTGCTTGTCTATATCCGGAGCTGCCAATACCGGCTCCTTAGTAAACCTCTCCTTCAATTCCTTGAATGCCTTCTCTTCTTTCTCTGTCCACTCCCACTTTTTATCTTTTTTCACTAAGTCATGTAATGGCCTTGCCACCATTGCAAATCCTTTTATAAACTGGCGATAATAATTCGCCAGTCTTAGGAATTTCTGTATGTCTTTGACACACTTTGATGTTGGCCACTCCAAAACCTCTTTTACCTTTTCTTTCTCCATCTTTATCCCCTTTGGTCCTATTACTACCCCTAAAAACTCTACCTCCCTGACTTTCCACTTACACTTCTCCTGCTTCACATACAAATCATTCTCCTCTAATCTCTTAACCACTTCTGCTACTAATTCGTCATATCCTTCTTCCGTCTCTGTCCCTACTATTACGTCATCAATAAAAACTGCTACTTTCCCCGTGTTAATCAAGTCTCTCAGTAGCTCATTCATCATAGCCTGGAACATAGCTGGAGAATTTGTCAACCCGAAAAACATAACAGTTGGTTCAAACAACCCTTCTAGCATTGTGAACGCAGCTTTCCACTCATCTCCTTTCTTAATTCTCACATTGTTGTATCCCCACCTCAAGTCCATCTTTGTAAACAACTTCTTTGCACCAATATTTTCCAAGACGTCCGAAATCAAAGGAAGTGGATAATTGTTTTTTATCGTCCACTCATTAAGATAACGATAGTTCTGCACCATCCTCTTTTTGCCATCCTTTTTTCCAACAAAGAACACCGGTGCCATTTGTGGTGACTTAGATGGTCAGATGTAACCCTTCCTCAACTGCTCCTTCACAAACTCTCTCACCTCCTCTCTCTCTTCTCTTGACAAAGAATACACTTTTCCTTTTCTTGGCATAAACCCCTCTCTCACGTCCATCGCATGATCCCACAATTTTCTTGTAGGCATTCTTTCTGACTGCTTCTTACCAAATACCTTTATCCACTTGTGAAACTTTTCCGGTACCAACTTCTTTGCTTCTGCTTCAGACTTCGCCACTTCCTCTTCCTTGTCCCATATTTCCCATTCTTCTACTACTTTTCTTACTTCCACTGCTCTTCCCTTTTTCTGTTTCTTTTTCTTCTCCTTTTCCTCCCTTTTCCTCCCTGCTTCCTCCTTTGCCTCTTCTTCCTTCTGTTTTTCCCATCCCGACTTTCCTTGCTCAGGCCTCCACTGCTTCCCACATTCCTCCAGACACCTCGTCATCTTAACCTCTCCTGTCTTCCAATCAATTTCAGGATTGTGGCGGGCTAGCCATGACATCCCCAAAATTACCTTCCACTTCTGCCCTCCAATTACATCTATTTCCATCCTCTCTCTATGCCCCTGATAATATATATTAACTTCCACTGTATTTTCTATTGGTCCTTCTTTATTAAAGGATCCATCCACATTTCTCACTTGCATCGGCTTTTCTAACTTTTTCAGTTTAAAGCCCTGTTTTTTGGCGAACTCAGAGCTCATCACCAACCCTGTTGCACCACTGTCCAACAACGCCTCTACTGTGATCCCCTCCTGCGTATCAATCCTTTCCAGCCCAATTTTCACTGTTACTTCCCTCAACACCTTTCCTTCTGTCTTTCTTACTTCAGGCTCCTCCTTTTCAGATGCATCAGCTTTTATTTCATTAGCTAATACACTGTATCTATTTGGAGAACCTAGTTGAGGAGCTCTAGGTTCTCATCCTCTTTTAAATTGTTCATAGTGTTCATGATCTCCTCAATTCTCACTCTCCCATACTCCACTCTCCTATTCTCCGCCACTCTCTCTCTCTGACCCCTATTCCTGCAGTTGTAGGCCATGTGCCTGAATTCTCCACAAGCATAACAGTTCCGGCCCCAATCCACCTCCATAGCAAAAGGGTCCTGCCTAGGAGGAGCCCCCATCCCTTGCCCTGCACCTCTAACCACTACCACATTTGTCCTCTCAACTCCTTCCATCGGAGTAGGCCCTGTTGTCACCTGCTGAGGCAATGGCTGCCTCCTCTGCCACACCAAAGGTTGTGGCAGGCTTTGTTGTTGCTCCTGCTTAGGAGCACCTCCCGTTGTCTCCTTCTTCCCTCTCAACCTCTCTTCTTCTCTCCTACTCTCCCTCCAATTTCTGTCCAACGCCGTCGCCCTCCGGTACCAGTTTTCTATGGAGGTCGGCGGGTTTTCTGCCTCCATCAACTTCCTTCTTATCCCTCTGTTTATACCTCTCTTGAATTCCTCCACCAGCGGCCGTCCCTCATACCCACTCTCCCTCACTATTCTTTTGAAGATTTGAACAAACTCCTCCATTGTTCTCCCCCCTTGCTCTAATCGTCTCAACTCTGCTGTCTTTGTCACTTCCTCTTCTCCTCCTCCAAATTCCTTCTTCATACTTGTAAAAAATTCTTTGATTGACTCATACTCCATCTCCCCTGCCTCTAACTCCTCCATCACATTTTCTTTCCATATATCTGCTGATCCTCCTTGTACATACGAGAGGACCCATATTACTTGTTCTTCTACTGTTCCTTCCCTCATCTTCATCTTCAAATATGATCTGCATGCTGTGACAAAACCCCCTACTTTTCCTGCTTCTCCATTAAAAATGGCTGGTTTTGCCATTTCCATGTGAGACCCTAGTCTGGATCCCCCTGCTCTTCCTTGTCCCGCTCCTCCCTCTACTGCCGCTAGCAGGGCTTGTATTTGCGCCTGCATAGCTGCCATCTGCTCTTGTTGTTGTTGGATAATAGCGTGTAAATTGTTTTGACTCATGTTGTAGTTTGGCAGAGAGTCAATCAGCAATGGTGATTGTGAAGGTGGTGGTAGTATGGGAGGGGATGATGTGTATGATGGTAAAACTGAGCCTGCGCTGGTCTCAGTATCAGACTCGTACTCCGACAATGAAGCAATCTCGGTAAGTGATAGCAGGTATTCTTCTTACCCTGCCTACACTGCTACTGACTACTTTTACCGACTGACTACTGCCCTAAAGAAATGTATACGATTTTGACCTAAGAAGGTCGTTCTACTCTAAGTAGGGTTTTAAGAACACCTACTATTCCTCTGCATAGATAGACCACAAGGGAGTCTGTAGCACAAGGTTGATAAGGTGAAGGTTGTAAAGAGCACGTCCACAAAAGGTAATACACTCAAAATACACTAGTGGGCTTTAGTGTAGATGAGCGGCCAAACTTCCCCTGTCTGGCTAGTACACCCCTTATGCCTAGGGTCCAGCAGTGCTCTTCTTGACTAAAGGTCTGTGCTGACCCTCGGTCGAGGATGAAGTAGAGAGTAAGAGTAAAGGTAAGAGGCTAGTGTTAAGCGGCTTAGAAAATGGAATCAAGTTCTAATGTTATGAATCAAGACTCAAAGTGTTAAGTCAAGAAACAACTCTTGTATTAGAGTGACACAAGAGAACTCGATAGAGTTCCTAGTACAGAGTAGTCTACCTTATATACTAGTACCCATGGTCCGTGCTAACTACTGTGCACCCTACCCTAAATGACCATGAGTATAACATGAGG
>Ga0157364_1000432_pt1 | contig 27940 bp, 11 predicted proteins | sample AttsexASBM2_FD_111476 | JGI IMG/M metagenome (GOLD analysis project Ga0157364, IMG submission 111476) | Fungus gardens microbial communities from leaf cutter ant in Ribeirão Preto, State of São Paulo, Brazil - Atta sexdens ASBM2 | ecosystem: Host-associated > Fungi > Mycelium > Unclassified ... | reverse complement strand
TTATTTTTTTGACCCATGGAGGTAAGAAAAGAAATCTTCATAAATTATAGTTTTATCTAAATCATTATTATTTAGTTTTTAATTCTTTAAGCTTACCTATGTTACCTAATTATTATTAATAAACTTTATGAGCTAAAAATATTTATTTAAAATTTTAATGTATCTAATAAATTTGTTAATACTAAACCTTTATATTTAAAGAATGGTGAAATAGAATAATTTCTAAAAAACAACCCAAATAAGTACAATACTTATATTTTTTTCATTGTTTACAAGCTTAAATGAATATTAATTGTAGATAATGTTTGTCCTTTTTAAAGCTTAAATATTAATGCCTCAACTCATGCTAAATTTAAACATAAAGTGTGCTACTTATCGCACTTACTTTAGAACCAGTGCCTAAATTAAAGTCTTCATAAAGAATTTTTATTAAAATAAGAACAAATTTAAATAGCACTAAATCAAAAGGTATAATATATATAATTATATAGATTTTTTTATATAGTATATATTCATTAAATTATTTTATTCTAAATAAGTTGCAAATTTAGCTGCGACAGATCAAGTCAATGTTTAATAATCAAGGAAAGCAGCCTATAAATAGGTTAAATTATTGGTGGTGTAGTAAAAACAACAAAATATAAACTGCACCCAGCTTAAGAAAGAGTACCTAAAAACAACACGAAATAGATTAGACATGCCATCAAGCCTACATCTTTGGATCAAAAAGGATTAAAAATGAAGTCAATTTATTCACTAATTGAGCATGCTTACATAAAATTTTTAACACAGGCCAACAACTAACTTCAATTTAACTAATCTGTTTTATATATTAAATACAAGAAACTTATTAAAAGAAGACTATAAAAAGTTAAAATAATTTGAGCCTCGGTTGCTTAGTGGTCAAAGCGCTATACTGAAGATATAGATATGGAAGTTCGATTCTTCCCCAAGGCATAAAAAAATAATGAGTTAAGTTAGCCAAAAACTAAAGGGAAAATAAGATTAAAGGATTTATTAGCCGAAAATCAAAATAACAGATAAAAGTGTATTAACTAAATTAATATGTTAGACACTATCATTAACATAAATAATTAAAAAATGTTAGCAGCAGCAAAATATATTGGAGCTGGAGTAGCTTGCTCAGGTTTAATTGGAGCAGGAGCAGGAATCGGAGTAGTATTCGGTTCATTAATCTTAGCAACAGCTAGAAACCCTCAATTAAGAGGACAATTATTCTCTTACGCAATCTTAGGATTCTTACGACTGATAAATATTTATAGTTATGCATCAATTTCTCCTACTACTGATAGGACGAAAACGCATAATAGTCGCTGTCGGTTAAATGCGCATGGATTATCCGGACAAGTTTTATCCAACGAGATAGAGGTTGAAGTTCCGGTGAATAACTTTTATTACCGAGTTGTAGGTGAAACAAAGTGTTCCAAAGATATTATTAAAAGTATAGCGAAAGTCAAGTATTGGTTTAAAATAAGGTCATGGATTATATGTACACAACAACATTTAACGTACATACGAAGTAACACAAAAGAAGTATTTAATCGGATCCTTAAATACACAACCGACCTTTTTAACTTCCCTTATACAGATACATACTTCATAATTAGTAAAATCATAATTAGTTTAAACTTTATGATTATATCCTATAAATATAAGACAGGGAACCCCGGAAAGAGTATGGAGTCCATATTTATCGAACAATGAAGTTTAATTTCATTAGTGTTATTTATAACCTTATACTTTCAAGTATACTACAAACAAGAAAATATAAGTTGGTACGGGGGCAAGATAAGTGAAAAAGCAAATGCCCTTCGTAATGGTCGGGATATCACATTAAAAATATTATGCAGAGAGTATTCAAGCATGTGACTCGCAAGTCTTAACAACTCTGCAAGAAAGCAGAATTCACTATTGTTCGGATCGGCTCGAATAAATTACAACGTGAATATATCGGATCAAAATTCTCAAGTAGATGATAAATCTAAGAATGATGATACCCTGACTCCAAATCCTAGGTTTGAAATAACCTACACACAAATGGAAGACAAGGTATTCAAGGAACAATGTAAATTATTTGATCTTGCTGTCAAACTTGGTGTTAAAGATCAACAGGTACAAAGAAAAATTGATATTTTAATTAGATCAAGAATCTTTAGAGAATACAGTGTACTAAAAGTTATACAAAATTCCGGAGGTAAAACACCTGGAATAGATAATGTAACCTTAAAAACTGAATCGGAATTAATTAACATGTCTGAAAAGCTAATAACACTTTTAAAATCTTATAAGGCCTCCCCGTTAAAAAGAGTTTACATTCCAAAAGCTAATGGTAAACAAAGACCAGTAGGAATACCCACAATACAGGACAGATGTTTACAACAATTAATTGCTTTAGTTTTTGAGCCTATTGTAGAACTTAACAGTGATCCTAATAGTTATGGTTTTAGAAAATTTAGATCAGCTAAAAATGCCATAGGTACTCTTATATCCAAGTTAAGATCAAACTCAGATAATGAACCAAAATATATCTTTGATTGTGATATTAAAGGATTCTTTGACAACATTAATCATGAGTGAATTCTTACGAATCTTCCATTTAAACCTTATATAAAATCCATTTTCAAAGAATGACTTAAATCAGGTTTTATTTACAATGGAGAATTCTCATATACAATATCTGGAACACCTCAAGGAGGTATTATTAGCCCTATCTTGGCCAATTTCAGCCTAAATGGACTGGAACAAACAGTTTTAGACTCTATTAAACCTTTTACCAAATCAAAGAGTAAAAGAACTTCCGCAAAAGCTACAAATGGGAAATATAAAACGATTAATATGTTAGTTAGCATTGTAAGATATGCTGATGAGTTTATCATTTTAGCTAGAAGTAAACATATTATTACTGAATATATTAAACCTGCTGTAACTCTATTCTTGGAAGAAAGAGGAGTTTCATTATCACCTGAAAAAACCAAAATATTCCCTATGTTGAATAATAAAGTTAATTTCTTAGGTTACGATATACAACATCGTGATGACTGAAAAATTAAATACCAAATTATGCATAGTAGAATAGGTAAAAAAGAAGGTCTAGCAGTCTATCCTTCTAAAGAAAGTGTTGACAAAATTATGGATACAGTTAAAAATGTAATTCGAACTAGCAATAATTTAAGTGCTTTTGAATTAATTACTAAACTAAACCCTATATTAAGAGGATGATATAACTACTTCAGCTTAGGAAACTCTAGGTTTGTAAGAAGTAAAATAGGTCAAGCCGTTTATCAAAAACTAATGAACTGAGCAATTAAAAAACATCCTAAATGAGGGATCAGAAAGATCACCAGAGAATATTTTTACTCGACAGAAAAATTAAAAGGAAGACAATGAGGGTTCAAAGGTAAAACCTTTCAAAACTCAAGATTCAATGAAGGTAATGAAGGTACAAAGAATGTACTTATAAGTCCTTTTGATGTAGTAACTATGGCCACTACGGATTATAACTTACACTCTAAATTAAAAGACAGTAAAGCTTTCTCTAAAGAACATATTGAACTAATCAAATTCAATTTTAACCTAAAGATAAAATCAATGCCTAAATATGCATCATTTAAAGAAAAGTTATTTGTGAAACAAAAAGGAATTTGCGAATTGTGTAATAAAAATATAGACTTTGAAAATCTAAATAATTATAATTTACACATCGATCACATTAAACCAATATCTAACAGAGGATCTAAAGGATCTATCACAAATATGAGACTGGTTCATAAATGATGTCATATTGAACACCACCAAGCGGAACAGCGTAATGATAAACAAAGTTAATTAAAACTAGACCATCTTGCCTTTAATTAAAAATTTATCCTTAGTATCCGGATTGAGCCGTATGCATATAAATGTGCACGTACGGTTCTTTGAGGGGATCTTGCCGTGAAGCGGGTTCCATCTCTAGTGCTTTAGCTGAAGCCACAGGGTTATTCGCCCTAATGATGGCATTCTTATTATTATACTCATAATCTATATATTAATATATATAAATATGTGTCAAATTTTTAGTTTAGCAAGAAAATAAGGTTATATTTTAACCCTTAATACTATTTTTAGAATTTCTGCGTCAAATCCACTCTTTTTTTCAGTTAATTGAAAAGATCTTTTGTTTTGTCTCTGTGTTTTCATCTAGTAAAAGAGATAGCATTTAAAATAAAGAATCATCATTATGTAGCTATACTTTATGGGTCATCCAATTACCCCTATTTTTATAAAATAATAATCTAAACAAGATATATATTTATTATATATAAGAAGTGCGATTGTTTAACTATATTTATGAAAGATAGCATAAAGAGTATGAATGTTATTGCCTTAGCATTAAGGATAAGAATAATATCTATTGTTTTATATTATGCTTACTTTAGGTAGTTAATAAAAGATAATAAATAACTAGAGAAAGAGTTGGGGTAATAAATCTCAAATATGAGCGGAGCACGAGTATGCCGAAATTGGTAGCCGGGTGTGTTTTAGGAGCACAAGTTTAAGAGTTCAAGTCTCTTTACTCGTAAAAAAAATCATCATTATCCAACACCATTCAATGGTACAATTAAATATAAAAATTTTAACTAATATAACTAAGGGAGCAGCATATAAACTATGCTTATACTTTCATTGACTAATGCAACAATATTGCAACTATTAGTACAATTAAGGTTTGCGCTATTCTTGAATAAACTATAAATTTTAATATATTTTGCAAATTTTCTTTAAAAAGGGCTCTAATTTAAACAGTTCAATAAATATAATTAACAATAATAACACAAGACAAAAATAAAACATCAAATGAACAAATTAACAAACTATAACAAATAATCATCATACGATTGTTGTATATAATAAAACTAATGTATTTTCTTATTTTATACCCTTTAATTTAAAAAAGAAATTCTTTTTGTTGTTTGTTATTAATTTACTTGTGTAATTCTCTTTTCAATATTATTGTATAGTAGTGGTTTAGTGTCTACCCGTTCTTTATTCAAAGGGGTTATCTTTTTTTAGAAACATTAAGTTGTATTAATATTTTAGTATCTTCTATATTTTCATAGCCTTTAGATAAATGAATAAAGCATCTTTAGATTCATAGTACATGGATGTAAAATCGATTAAATAATCATTATTAATATCTTTACAATTAATGATAGTATTACCAATACTTAATAATAGGCTATATGTTATATTAGATATAAATTACATTAATTTCTTAATTTAAAAAGAAAGGGTCCTAAATAGAGCAAGAGCAAGAGTAAAAGTAAGTACATTATTATGATTAAATTGACCTTTGATTTCACGAATATATTGAATATATTTATAATTCTTATATTTAATGATATAAGCATGTATAATAAGGAAAGGTTTAAGATTAGTAATACTATAAGTAATAATATAAAATAGGAATGATACGATACTTTCTATTGAGTTAACGGTCATAGGTAGTAGTATAAATCCAATAAGAGTAATAGTAGAATAAGCTATAAGTCCTTTAATTCTATATTGACTATGTTCAAGAACAGTACCAAGAATAAGAAGACTACTAATAAGACTAACATTAAAGCTATTATCTATAATTTAAATATTAAATGATTAAACTACCATGTAGACTAGTTATATGTAGTCTTAGACAAAAGATACTAATTTTAGTAATAACAGTAAGTCATGTAGTTACAATAGTAGAAACAGCCACATAAACATCATGATCTCATTTATGGGAAGGAGTAGCACCAAGTTTAAATAGTATACCAATAGTATTAATAATAAACCAATAATAAGAGGTTGAATATAAAAGATCTCTACTATAAAGTACAAGAGATAATATACCTTTGAATAGGGTCACACCATTATAAGAATAATCAAGAGCAGTACCAAGAAGGATAAGAGTAGTAGTTAGAGGAGTAAGAAGAATTTAAGAGCAGCAGCAGTATCATATTCCGTTATCTACAAAGAATATCAAGAATATATAGAGCTAAGGTTTTAAGTTCAATAGTAAGATATATACTAATAAGATCATAAGAACTAATAAGAAATGAAGTACCAATAGCAGTAAATAGAATAATAATACAATATTTGTTAATAGTCTCAGTACCATAATTACTATTAAAAGGTTATCAACTTTTGATAATAAAGCACCAAGTAGATCAAAAGACCTTCAATACTTGAATTAATATGATTAATTATAATGTCCACTATATACACCAACACCATAAGATATAGATTTTATAAAATAGAATTAAATAATTATAGCAGTAAATCGAAAAGTTATAATAAGGGAAATAACAGTTGAACAGAGCGGTACGGTAATAAGTAGATAAATAATACATACAATAAGCATAAATAAAGGATAAGCAAGAATTACTAGTAGTCGGAATCGAAATGAGCTATCAATAATGGAAGTATCGAATTCTACCATTAAACTATACTAGGTATTAAAATAAAATAAATAATGTAAATAATCCAAGCACACGTTCACGTACGGTAAGTTGGTCAAAGTTGAGTGAGGCCACAAGTATATACTCCTACAGTTGATAATTAATAAATAATATTAAATATTACCGTATTATAATAATAGTTCGTAATTTTATCCTTAGCCACTCTGATAGACGATTAGTGACTACTATAAGTATAATTTCACCGTTACATACTAATTAACGAATACTCCTAATTCCTAATTAACGAAGTCGAATTTCATACATCGATCCTCACAAAATATCTCTTATTTAATGATTAGCTCAAATTTACATTGTAGCATAACTTTGTTAGAATTTTAAGTAGCACATCTGTGGGCCATACTCCATAAGGGTCACATAGACTTATCATACTCCCGATTAAGTGTCTCATATAAAAACACGATATAAATAATAAATTTATACCAAGGATTGCGTTAATTAGCTAATAAACCTAAAATAATCCGATACTAACTTAAAGATATCCAAGCAACACCTTAAAAAATAAATATAATATATATTATAAAATAAATAAATTTAAAACATGCAAGAAGAGGTAAGGTTTAGCGGATTATCGAATTAAACAAGATGCTCCACTCTGGATTTTTAAAATGTCCTAATCTTTTTGCTTTCAATCGTGAGATTGTACTTACAAGGTGCTACACATAAACAGTTGGGTTGTAAACTGATTGTATAATATGTACTCTTTACATAAATAAACCAATTATTAAGTGTATATAGTTTACGGTATGGAGTATAAGGTTAACTAAACCAAAATGCTAGCCTAGTTTCATTCCTCAGTTTCAATTCTTAATTAGACAATTGGTTTCGCCATTAGTCTTCCAGTAGGTATAAAAAAAGTATCAAGTTTCCTCCCAGTATTCTATTGTCTTCAGTTAAACTATAAAAACTATTTAATATAGTTAATACACCTACGAATCCTTAATACCTATTAAAACCATTTAACGTTTGCCCTGTTTGTATAACCGCTATGCTGGTACGATACTTTGATAGGACTCTTAAATAAGATAATATCTAAATTTTCACTTATTTACCCTGTTGATCTATTAAAAATAATTAAATAATTTATTAAATATAGGGTTAGCATGATCACTCTTTCGAGCCTCTGCAGCACATTAAATAAAAAACATGAAAGGTTATTATCAACCTATTGCGGGAAGCTAAGTTATCACTCTTTCCTATCCGTCTTAGGCTTAGTATTATAAAACTAATAAAATAATACTTAAATACCTGCTAGAAACCAAATAGATCTTAAAGTCGAAAACATTTCTTTAATTTAATAATATCCTCATTTTATGAAAAACTCTAAGGCACTTCTTTGTTTATCCTCGCCTGTACGCTATAATAACTTAATATGTTATATATCATGCATGAGTAAAAATACCAAATAACGTTAAAACTGTACCAAGATTAAATACTTAATTTAAACAGTTCCAATACTAGTAAGATAATAAATATCAAAACATACATATCAAAGATAAGTAACCTATAATGAGATAAAATAAGCAATTTGGCGGACTCGAACCACCAATAATATAAGCAGAAGTTATAGACCTTACCATTAGGCGGAAATTGCAGATAGATATATAGAAAATGCAAGTGGTGGGACTTGAACCCTCAAACAATAAAGTACTAATAGCTAAAATTACCTCGGTTACCAATTTTGACACACTTACTAAATTAATAAATAATAAAGGGTCATATACTTAAATAAAGAAAGAGGATAAAGGCTTAGTTTAATGGTTAAAACAAGTCTCTTCTAAGGACTCAATAAAGGTACGATCCCTATAGAGGATACTAGAGGATAAGTATAAATAAATAATAATAATTATAACAATACTAAATGAATTTTACCCTATATATGAACAAAGTATATAAATGTTAACCCTACATTAGATAAATAAAGATCTAAAACAGTAGTAAATAAATAACAATAACAACTATAATAATTATATTTTACCCTATAAAAAGTATATAAATAGGTAATTCTATGTTAGCTAAAATTTAATAAAAGGGAATTAATTTAAAACAGATTAGATTAGTCTTAAGCCCAGCAATATACGCTTAGATATAGGAAGAGCAAGAGCACGTCCACGAAATGCCATTATATAATTGCTCCTTCAAAAGGGTTAACTGTTAGAGGATAACTAATTAGCCCTAAAATCCAAAGGCTCTTAATATATTACCAACTATTACATTAAGTCTATGTATTCCTCTACTAAAATAGAAGATACCTTGACATACAAAATTGTAAATAGTACAGCAAATACTAGTGTAAAAATTAGAGCTATAATAGCATATTTTCTATTTTTACCAATTAGAGCGTGATGAGTATATGTAACACTAGCATCACTACTTAGGAGAAGTACAGTATTAAGAAGAGGTAGTTCACATGTATTAAAACTAACAATACTTACAGGAGGCCATTGATAACCTATTTCAACAACAGGAGTAAGACTACTATGAAAGAAAGCTCATAAAATACTTACAAAGAAAAATACTTCACTAACACTAAATAGTGCTATACCCATAGTAATACCTTTTTGTACTACAAATGTATGATCAACTAGAAAAGTACCTTCTGTTGTAACATCTCTAAACCTTATAATTATAGAAAATACAGTAGTAATAAATCCAAGTGATAGTAGTGTAATAGAAGTACCATATACTGGTACTGATTAACCATTAAAGAATATAACAGCACCAACAGTAAGAATAAGTAGTGCAAAAGATGAGAGTAGTGGACAAGAAGTTGGTGAAAGAAGATGAAAGGTTGAGCCTGATATAGAGTTTTATCAAATTGACTCGTAATTTGTGTATTCATAATTTGAATTAAATTTAACTATACTAATATAAGGTATAGCTGGTCTAGTAATAGGGTAATCCATAGATAATTATTTATTAAAGTAGTTGTATTCTACGTAATTTACTTACATGGATAAACTATAGCTTATCACCGGACGCATAGAGTTTCGAACTCTTGGTAATAAATTACTTTTACTTTCAAGGTAAACACTATAAACCAGGGTCAGTCATACGTCCTAAATATATATTATTATATAATAAAAGTTGCAGATCAGGGGGTCGAACCCAGTATAGCTATTGCTTTTAAAGAGCAACTCTAAACCAGTAGAGAATATCTGCATTTATTATTAAAATTAGTGCCTCGACCTGGCATCGTACCTAGTTCTTGTAAACTTCACTTACACGCTCTAACCCTTTAAGGTATCAAGGCAGAATATTGGTATCCCTCAGGGTTAAAATCTACCTTTAATATAAGAAAATAAGAATATAATAAAATAGTATAACGGTAGTACAGTGATCTCCAAAATAAAATATGATTTTCAATTCCAGCTAATCTATAAATAAATATGTTGAGATATAGGTTAATTAATATATTCGTGTATAATATGCTTTCAGATATCGTTTATAAATTAGTGTTAACTAAAATACTTTGAAATAAAAGTAAAATCTGCACATTGATGTTCAATTTAATAAAATAATATGCTTGCTGCTGCTAAATATATTGGTTCAGGACTAACTGCAATTGGACTAGCTTGAGATGGACTTGGAATTGGAGTAGTATTTGGAGCTCTAATTAAAGGGGTATCTCGAAATCCTTCTCTTCGTGGGCAACTATTTACATATGCTATACTAGGTTTTTCTCTATCGGGAGCAACTTTACTTTTTGTCCTAATGGTAAGTTTTCTGCTGCTGTACTCATAATATTGAAAATAGAGATTACATTATCTTAATAAATAACTTTTTCTACTGTTTGTTTTGTTAAATAGATATTATATAGGAAAAATTAAAATTATAAGTTATAAAACTAAAAGCCTAGTATTTTATTACCAAGATTATTAGGTTATGGGAGTTTATATTTAAGTAGGAATTAGGTAACTAACCCTAAAGTATATTTTACCATTACTTAAAACCCTCAAACTTTTTATAGGGAGCATCAATTAATGTACTTTATTCAAACTTGTCAACTTATGACATATATATATTAGTTAAGAGCGAATATCTCGTTGCTACTAAAGCTATTTGTTGTTTATATTAATAATTATTATCTAAGTTAAAATGGAAAATACATCACCTGAATCTCTGCAAAGAATTAAGAAAGCTCAGTATAGAGCAGATAAGGATAGAGTGTATAGAACCCTTAAACGTCGGTTATAACTACTTTAGGAAAATCCGGAAAATATCGTAATCTCGGCAGATATTATAAATAATATCCTAAATACTGATGTTGTAACAGCTTCAACAATGTGAAAATATCGTAAATAGAGGTAAACATATAATCTTCATTGGAGAAAGGATATCTCGGGTTACTCTCAATAAGCTGAGGATAACGGCGGTATATGAGCAGATAAAACAAGAGGTGACGCACAACGCAATGTGGTGTATTTCATTAAGGCACCGGATAATAAACATACATATATTGGGCAATCTAAATATGTAGGGTCTAGTGTTAAAGACCATATTAGGTAAAATAGTAAACTACTCGCATTCCTTTTAAAAAAGGTAGCCACCTACTAGGGAAGTGTAACAACTTTCATCATTACTGAGAGTTACCTTATGGGTATTTTTATAGATATGTTTAATAATATTCTTTAACAATATTGTTTCCTTCGTTTACGTCCTAATGAAAACCGCCTTATGGTTTTTAAAAAAGGTGGTAACACTGATTATGGTAAAACAAAGCCAATTCATCCTGTTGCTTTTAAGTGTTATGCTCTTCATAATAATTATGTTATCTTTCAGACGGATACTGGTAGTAATATGGATAATTTTAAGGGTAGAAATAGATCGTTCTTTATACAGCTTCTCAAAAGTGACTATATCGTTAATGATGTAACTATTAGTAAAGTTAATTACGGCATACCTTTGTGCCTCATGAAAAAAGAGGATTTTACTTCATTTATGGCTTATCGTATAGAAGCTAAATTTGTTAACAAAGCAACTCAGGTTGTTATGATTAATGCTGAAACTGGACAACAATATGACCCCTTTGAGTATAAGATAGCAACCTCAATTCATCTTACTAATAATTAAAATAGTTATAAAGCTATTTATCCAAACCGATGAAAACCATTTAAGGGTTAATTTTGCGAGTATGTTGACGAATAATTTTAAAGGTTATGTAATATAATACACTATATTCCTATCTATGGCTTATTATTACCCATTTACCCGTTACACATTATCTTATCTTATCTTATTATATAAATATATATAGTCTAGGTATAATCATTAAGAAACTATTATAAAATTTATATAAAATACATAAATAAATAAAAACCTAAAGTATGTAAATATATAAAGCAACAGTATGCAATAACTTAATATTAAAGTAGTCTAAATATTTTAATAAAGTATACCGTATAATCTATTAATAGCTATATTTTATATTAACTTAAAATAAATTTAATAATTAAACAAGATAAATAAACGATAAAATTTTTTAACATAAATTCTTAAATAAAATAACACCAACTTTAGGAAAAATATGTTATAATTCTTTATAATATTAGTTGTAACCTTTTATTTAAAATAAAATTATGCAGTTCTTTGTAGTAAAGGGTATTAGATTAAATTAATCTCTAAGTAATAGATTTTATCTATAAGATTATACATATTTTTAAAATATCTAACAATCTTGATTCTTATCATTTTATCTCTAATTTAAAACCAAATACCTATAATTATAGGTTGATCGAACTATTTATATTTAGTAAAATTATATCATTATAGCAAAAGTGTTAAAAATGCTATTTATCATCTAGTCTGATAAGAAATAAAGTGTTTAGTAAATAAGCTAATAGCTAAAAACTACCATTTAATACATATCTAATAAATAAAGAAAATGTCTAATAAAATTATGTATAACAAAAATTTAAAAATTAAATGAATTAAAAATAGTATTGCCATATAGGCTTATAAATTGTTTGTAAAATAAAGTAGATATTACCATATTTTTATTTACAAAACATTATATAATACCTAATTATTTAATTAAAGTAATGGCATATGAACAAGACTAATTTCAATTAATTGATAAAAATACTAATAATAAATTTAAAAGGTATGGCTATTATTCATATAATTTTAGAATATTTGTGTTCCTAGACTAACCCTTAGCCAAGGATGGGCCGTCTAAAGCCAACAGGAAAAAATAAAAACAAAATACAATAAATAATATGTTTTAAATATGATATACTAAAGTATGGAATAGCTGAAATAATAAAGTAAAAGTACGATAAAGTTTATATACAAATGAACCTATTTTAATCAACTATTATAAAGTAGCTATAAGTGAAAAATAAATAATATCTTAAATATCTTAAGCAGTAAAAGCCTGTATTACTAATTATAATAATATAAGGGAGGAAATTTATAAAAGTTTATATCTGGTGATAGTAATACATAGTAAGTCATTAATGCTAGTTTATAATCTAGATATTATTTAATAACTTTTTAATTTAGTGTGTTACCAAGGAGTTATATTGCCATCACTACTTTTAATGGTGAGTAGGTCCTATGAGGGATATTACAAAAGTAATACAATAAGTTAAAGGAACAAAAGATAAAAATAGTACAAAAACATGTTATACAAAATTAACCAAATAGCAACACTATATATAAAATTTAACTAACTTTTACTAGAACAGTCTTTTTGTTAAAATCTTTAACTATTACTAAACAATTTTAATGTTACTTAACTAAATCACCTATACAGATACATCAACTTATTTAAAATAAATTTAACTATAAATATATAAATATATAAAATATACCGGAATAAATTACATCAAATGTATAAAATATACAAAATAAAATATCTACCAACTCCTTTAGTTCTGTAATAACCTGTGTTGTGTTCTAAACATAAGTTAAAGTTGTAATTCAAGTAACTACAAAAGTTAAAGTAAACAAAGCCAATAAAAATACTTAAATATCTATCATAGATTTAAATAATAAATTACTATAAAACCTAAAACTAAATATTTGTATACTCAACTCTTTCATCAATGTTTTCCAAATAAAATATAGTGTACAGTTACAGTAATATAAACTTAATTGCTTTATGTTAAAGGGTAAAATTAACCATAATTTGGTGAACAAGTGTAAACAACTATATATATAAATATAAGCCATAATCTATAACAAAATAAATTACTATTTTTAAAAAACCTACTTTTGTACTCTATTACTTTAAAAAGTAAATACTATCAGTAATATTAAAGGTAATAATTACAAATATTAAATATTTAAAAAGTACAAATAAAATAATATGAATACAAGTCAAAGAATATATAGTCTCTTTAATAAAAAATAAATATTAGAAAATGGAATAAATAGCAATAATTGCAAATAAATTTAAAACACTTATAAAATACTGAGCCTGCAGGGATATAATCTGTTAAAATCTTGGAAATTAGTTTTAAATAAAAATACAAAATATTTGTCTATCTATATGATGATAATGAAATATTTATTTTCTCTAGACAACCAAATTAGAGGACTCTTAGGTAACTATTCATAAACTAGGTATTAACTATATTCTCTTTAGTAAATATTTTTATCTAGTTAAACATTTTCATACTGATAATCAAAATATAAATGAACAATGACATGGAGTGAATAAAAAGAATGGAAAGAATGGAGAGAATGGAGATATAAAAAAGGACAAAATAGGTATTATAGATGAAAAAATAAATGAGAAAGATAGATTACCTGATAAAAATTGAAGAAAAGATGATTAACTAATAATTTATCTAAAAAAGAAAAAGGAAAATCCAGATTTTTTAAAAAAGTAATTAATCAAGGTTATTTAACACATAGTAATAGGATAAATTAGGTAGTGGTCATGAATTTGATATAAATGATATAGAAAATCACTTCAAAAACTTTTGTTGGACTTGATGACAATATATACTAATTTAAACTTTAAATTTTATTTTATATTGATACTGCGTAAGTTAACTGGTAGATATACAGTATAAATTATATAAAAATAATAAAACGGATCCTTATCTATTAGCTCAGCTATTAAATAGCGAAGTTTTTGTAATACAGTATACTAGGGTTTTTCAATTATTAATCACCTATTATAATAACTGGTAGATAATGAATTAATCCTGTTTAAATTTGCTAACTAAAAATTTAGTAAAACATTAAATAATATTATTATACCTTTTGGAAAACTATCTAATAAAATAAAATTTGTTAAACATGAAAATTGAAATCAGTCTCCAAAATTAACTTTAACTAAAGCTAACCCAAGTTTCACATATAAAGTTTATAGTCTTACCCTCATTTTCAAAAATATCTCTCCTTCAACTCAAAATAGTTAAGAAATTCTCTTAAAAACCTCATTAATTATTGAATAAAAATTATTATTGTTTAAGTTTATCTATTTTATTATAGAGTCTAGATTCTATACTTTATTATTTAAAATGTTTATTATTTATAATCAATATCTTTGGAATATTTCTATAACTGTTTTTATTAGATAAAGTTTTATTTTAAAATTTAAACTTTTTATTACTTTTTCTTAATACTACGAATTTTTTCTTTAAATATTGTTAAGACAGATATATAATTGGGCAGTTAAAATAGAATAACAGAAGTTAAGTTACAAAATTAGTTAAGTTACAAATTAAAGACAGTTTTATAATTGCTTTTGTATCCTTGGTTATAATTTAATAGCAACAGAAATAATATAAAAAGATTTCTCATTATTATTTAATGTCTAATTATAAGGCACCCTGATAATATAAATCTATAACAGAGATAGCAAATAGTCGAAATAAAATTGATCATACTCTTAAATTACAAATAATTGAGTAGACAATTAAACAAAGTTTAAATCCGTAGGAAAAATTATAAGTGCTTAAAAATATCAATCACTATTATTATCTTCTCTATTAATTTATAGAATAACCTTTATTTTTAATAATTTAAAGACAAATAGCTTTGATTCTAATATAGTATGTAAACTTTAAATATCAGGATATAAAGAATATATTTATATTTAAACTTATTTATTCCTTGTTTATCAGTAGTCTCTACTATTTTAATAGTATTTATAACTTATGTTAATACAATTCAGTCTTATTTAATTTAAATTGTGATCTTTAAATAGATTTATTATATAACATATAACTCGTGCTAAGTCGTGCCTTATTTAGTTTAAATATTAAACTTATACTTAAATTATAAGCAATAGCATTAAGCGAACATGTTGGAAAATGGTATACAAGCTCTTCTTAAGGGTTTTATATCATTAAACTCTCTTTCTTCGTTTAAATTTAATTTATAAAGTAGCGCAAAATAGCACACATTATTGAACATTATTATATAATAATATAAGCTATCTATTAAATAGAGCTAGTTTAAATATAAAATTCTAATATCTAATATAAAACACATAAACTTTATAGTATACTATGATTAAATCACCTATACTCTTAATATAAACCTTTTAATAATTCAATGCTGTATTTACTTGAAAGTTACTAACAAAAGGAGGAGATCGGATTACTCGGAGAATTATGTTTTAAAAAGTATTTGAAATACTATAGTATTATTCCTGATTTAAGTACATAACTAAAAATATTAAATAATAAAGCATTATTTCTATAAAAACAAAATTAATAAAGATAATTAGACAATTATGTAATAAAAATGAATTAAAAATTTAGCACTTTAATTTAAAAGTCACCTCTAACATTACTTTAATTTTAAAAGTCTTTATAAATCATTACTTATACTAGTGTAGTTAAAATTTAATTACTTTAACTGTAATTGTAGTTATAACTAAAAATTACTAAGCAAATTTATAAGATAAAAAATTATGTATTAAACTAATAACTTAATATACTTTATTAACTAAAAACTGGTAATTAAATATGTAACTTTTAGCTATTTTAGTAAAAATTTTATAACACAGGATTTGGCCCATGATTAGCATATTTAAGTGCTGTAGTTTTTTATTTAATTTTGACTGACCTTTATTTGCTTAATTTTTTTTTATTTTATGTTTCATTTTTATTTCATGTGGTATATACCTAGTACACTTAAATACCTTTGTAACAGCTTTAATAAGGATTAGTTTTAAACCCTGGATATTTATATCCTTAATATGGTTTATAAATATTTGTACCCTTTATCACCGAGCTATATCTATTATTTTAAATTGTTAAGAAATAAATAAACTTTTAAATAGAACAATTAGATAATAACTAATAATTATAAATCTTAATTTATATTTCTAGTGTATTAAAAATATTTGACTTATTTAAACTTATTTAATAAATTAGAGTATATATAGCGAGTATAGTTAAGCGGTATAAGTTAACTATTACAAATGGTTGTCATCAGTTCGATTCTGATTATTCGTATTAATTTATTTCTAATTAACATATATTTTATAGCATAAAATTCCATGTGACTCTGATAAGGATTAACATTTAATTGGTTTTATCATTTATAAATATTTACTTTACTCACCAAACTTTTGCACGATATTGAAATTATATTTAAAAGCTCGTAGTAAACTTCGTTAGGTTTAAAGTAATAATATTCGAATTTATTTTGTTTTCGTAACCTATTTGATCTTCAAGTATAATAATAATTATCTCTAACTAAGTGGCTCTTGTAGTATTATCAAGAATATGCTTATATAACAAGTGCATTAAAACTCTAATTATAAAAATATAAGTAGTAATAATTTGAGAAATATCTAACTCTACTAAGACTAGGCTACTATAATATTTAACTCGTGCTAACTCATAAATCAATATAAAGTTAAAGGTAATCCAGGAAAGACGTAGACACTTTAAACCCACACATCCTTTAAATCTACACAAGAGTCTGGGACTCGTTTAAGAAAATCAATACAAAACTCCTCGAATTCCTCGTAAATAAGAACCAAAACCTAATATTCAATTGATTGAGTAATGTTCACCTCGACCAATGTATCCATTGAGTAATAGAATAGTCCAACCCCGAGATCTTGGTTAATACAGAGGTTAATTCCAAGAACAAGTAAGATAACCCTTCAATAACTATAAAAACATGGTAGCAATACAAATGGATACCCTGCATAAATACCAAAATGGTCCGATAAATTCCTGTCTTAGCCGTCTATTTCAAGCGAAAAATGGATACTAAATATCCAACATATTTAGCTAAGTTATCAATATAAATCTCTTAACACTGGATAACTCTCTAATAATTACTAATATGTAAATTTCTAATATTACTAACCATAGACAATATAAGGAATCATAGATTTTTCGTTAACGTACAGAAAAACTCGTATCAAGCAAAGGAGTATAAGAGTAAGCCATACTAATTCCCACAGCCGAGCTAAACCTATTTTTACAAAATCCCCTTTTCACCTCAGTCAGCGTACCTGATAAAATTTAAGCAACATGAATTAATAAAGTTCCCCATTCTACAAATAATATTCAATAATCTCATAATTAAATACATATAATAATCTAAATCCTAATTATATAAATATAATAAATATTATTAATAAAATTATAACAAATATAAAAATAATTAATATTAAATAAATTAAATAATTATTAAAAACTAATATAAAAAATATGAAAACAAAATAGATAGTTATATATAAAATACTAAACTAAACCTAATTTAAATAAATCCTAAGTATCTCAATTATAATGTTTATAAAAATAAATAAAATTGTTTGTTTACTAATATATTACTTTATTTCCATATATTCAATTATTTTTGTTTGTTGTTTTGATTAAATTAAAGTTTGATAACAATAGCATAAAATACCAACTAATCTCATCTTTCTTAATAAAGTTATTTATATTAACCTAATGTTCAATTTTAATAATAAATCTAATTTAAAATAATAAACTAACAATAAACAACTAATAATAATTTTGTTTGTGTGTAAAAAATAAACTCTGTTTTTCTAATAGATTTTAACCTTCACGGATGTCTAATTCCCTTTATGAAATAAACCTAAAATAAATAATCCTATCTAATAATCATCATAATATTAATTATTATTATTTATATAGTACCCTATTCAGAACGTCTAATAAATTAAAAAACTATCACCCATATGACAATCATAAGATTTACAGGATATAGTATCCATTTTATTCTAAATATCTCGGGTTTATTATAATGTTGTTTACCTAACTACCTCTGTCCTAACAGTACGGGGAATCATAAGGCAAAATTCCATATTTTATTGGATTTCTCTATTTCCTAAGGAACTCTATCTAAAGGATTTTAAATCTAACTGATTAGATGAGGTAAATTAGCGAGTGACTCGCATAGTTTGAGATATTGAAGATTGTTAAATTCGTATCTTTAGCGTTCTCTCCGTTTATGTGGTATTGTTCGCCGGTTTGGTTTTGATTCAGTTTTTAGTTAATTTTATTTCGTACCAAGTTAGGGGTTCTACATTAGTATAAAGTTATGTTATAAGGCTTCAACGTCGTTGGATATATTATATAGGTGGGACAATATAAAACATGATCTCGGCAGGCCAACCACTAGGTAAAAGGTACACCTTCTTCTATTTATTCTTCTTCAGGTATATCACCTGTTCGGTCATAGAGTTCAGCTAATAAGCTTCTCTTAATTGGTAGGGGTTTAAATTTGTGTCGCTTTTAATTATTCTCCAATTTGGGTTTGAGGATGTCGATCTAATTCAGGATTTATAGAGTAGGCTCTAAACTCGATTACTAGAAATTTTAATTTATTTCCCATTCTCCGTCTATTTTGATCCAGTTACTTTACGTGCATTTGGTTTTTTAACCCTGTGCAGGCAACGTAGATTAGTATATCTCGCTCGTCTAATGGGGTATTGCTATAGAGTATTCCGTAGAATTGTACAAATATTTACTTAGGTCTAGTTTAAATAGCTTCAGATCATTCATCGTATTCAGATAAAGGTAACTAACTATGCCAACCGGGAAACACTTAATGTAAATGTAAATGTAACATTCATACTCGAAAACTATCGCTTTTTAGTTTAGAATCTTAAATTTTCTTGGTAGGGACTGTAGCAAAGGGTTCACTAAATAATAAGATTAAAAAACCAAGACCATGTGGTTTACTGTCGTATTGATAAGTCCACATAACTATACATGTTCGTATCTTTATCGTGTCAGTAATATTAAGGATATAGATATTGTACCTGAGAGATAAGATATCTTACGGAGTAGTTTGGTATACTTATGGTTAATTATGTAGGGTTATATTAGAGATCGGATATAATAGAGCTATATGTTGCTATCTAATTCATTACGGGGTTATATTTATAATTTAATACTCACCCTTAGCTCAAAGAAGGCTACTTGTTTTCCATAAAACGCCTAAACTACTATATAGGGAGTCTATCAACTTAAAAACGGAGCGTCGGCTATCTTACTTCTATCAGGCCTTGTAAAATGAAGTTAGTTTTTTAATTAGATAGTGTACAATTTTGTATTTTTTATAGCGTTAGATTGCTATTTTTAGCAAAAAGATTTAGAAAAGCCGATACTATAACTTTAAGTTAAGTTTACTACATCGGGTTCCTTAGGCCCTACCTACTAACTCCAATTTCATGGCGATTATAACACACCTTAATGGGTAGATCTGGGAGAATCTTTACTCCTATGTTTTGGATTATACCTGCCATTGCCGTCTGCTCGTTGCTCTTGTATCCTGTGTCAGGAACTTAAATCCGCGGTTTTCTATTTTTCTTTTTATTTCATCTATCTGAAAGACTTGTTACTATATCTTGACGAATTATTTTTACATAGGCTTTATTTGTGGCTGTTCCCTTTAATATATCTAGCTTTAATATACTCCCGTAGTTTTACAATATATAGAGTATTACCACCGGGTTAACCTGAGTTTACTATTAATGTAGACTTCACCAAGCTTGTGGTAATATATCCAGGGAGCTATGAGTATTTTACCAATTTTAGTTTCATCTGTTTTTGTTTTATGTACTTACGTAAAGTAGTCGCTTTATTATCATTGATAAGAACTTTACCGAGGTACTCTTATTCTTGATTAGTTTGGTGTCGTTGGCACCTTCCTATTGCCTTTTACCATTATTTGCCATTGTCGTAAGGACTCACCTTACTGTAGAGCGGTGTTAGGCTAGTGTATATTGGGATATTTGCCCCTTCTATTGAGATATGTTTAATAAGATTATAAGAGTAGTATTCGGAGAGGACCTCTTTTCTATTTAAGATTGTTTCGGGTTTCACGTAAATTAGATGCTGTGATTTCCGGTTTAGCTTCTTGATAAATATTTATTATTTAGGACGGAACCCTCAATAAGCGGTGCTTCTTCATACCTTATAATTATAATTAGGCGCTAGCAACTTATAGATTACATGGAATTAAAGCAAAATAAATAATAATTTTTAAAATAAAACACGGAGTCCTTTCGTAAAAACTAACCATTAACTAGCCATTAACAGTTATTAGTTTCCTCTTTGCTTTAGGTTTGTCGCTATACTCGCTGTATTTGCAATAGATTGCTTCGTTTTATTTATTTATTTATTTATTTTATATTAGCTGTAGCGAATTAGTTAAATAGGAATCTAGGGATTGCGGTAATTAATTATTTGTTTTGTTCTTTTTAACCCCCTGGTTTTATAAGTGTTTATTAATATTTATTAATTATTTTAATACTTTGATTTTTAATTATTTTCTATTATTGATTCCAATTCACCTTATAATAAATTTATGAAGTGTATTGAGGATAACTCTTTTAAAAATTGTGCGATAACGTAAAAAGTAAAATAAATGCACAAAATATTAGTTGTGCTATCTTACAATGTAAAGTTATGGATTAATAATTAAGAAAATTCAAAATCTTTTTTTTATTGATTGATAAAGTATGTTAAATATTTAGTGTATATTTTGTTTAATTGCAGTTATTCGTTAATTAAATCTTGTGTTTATATTGATTTAGATTCTCTAGAAGAAAAGATAAAAGATTAACTTAAAGTATTATCAATTACATATTCAAAACCAGTCTCTAAATTTGTATTATTGTTATACAGGATCTTTCTTATGTAGAGATTAACTAAAATTTTAACCCAATTTATACTAAAAGTCTTTATCAACTTATTCAATTCATAGTAAAATTCATTATGTAAGTTATCATTATAGTCTATTTCATTTTTTAAAAGATTTTAATAATCTACTAACTCTATATAATTATTTAAGATTAAACAACCTTTTATAAAAATCATTAGTAAATTTACATTCAAAATAATCATCATTTCTTGTAAAATGTAATATCAATTCAATTATTATTTTTTAAAACATTAAATATTGAATATTTAAATATTAAGTAGAAAGAGAGCATATTTTCAACAGCAATGTAAATACCAAATTAATAAACTATATAAATAAAAGCTATTCGAACAAAATGTTATAAAAATCAACTTTATTAATATTAACTCTGATTTCATGTGTAGTCAAGCTAAAAATCTTGAAGCTAAATTCATTACTATAAAAATAACTTAATTAAAATTGTGTAAAGTCTCAACTATAATTAATCTAAATTATTTAAAAGGTAAAGTAAAGTATCCTAATAAAATTAAAAGCTATAAGCACCGACAATAAAATTTCATACTAAATAAGGTATAAATATTAAACATTATACTATGAAATAAAGGTACTAAACAAATGTTATAAAGTTACAAAGAAAATGTATAAATTATATAAAATAAAGTAAAAAAAAAACGTAAATCGGGGATAATAAAAGTTGTCTAAAGTTACATTAAACATTAAAAGTTTTAAGAAAATGATTGAAACTAAAGTGATAAAAATCAGACTAAAATAATTAAATCTTAATATAAATAATCTAAGAACAAATTTAAAACTAATAACAAGGTAGAAAAGTAAACCTAAAGTATAAAATACCTTAAAATGGAAAACAAAATTATAAATAAAATATTATTATTATCTATCAAAATACTAATAAATCTCTTAAATAGAACATATAACAAATTTAAATAACCAAAATAATAAAATAATACAAATACTAGGTATGGTTAATATAGCATAAGATAAAATAAATCCACAAAATTAAATCTAACTTGAAAATTAAAAAGTAACCAAAATTAAGTAATTAAAAACTCAATTAATGATTAAATAACCAATAATTTTATTTTAAAACCCAAATAAGTAAAATAATAAAAATTTACCGCAAAAAGAAAGATAAAAGTAAATATAAAGTAAAAAGCAATGCAATCAATAAAAGTGAGGCACAAAATCACTTAAAAAGTAAAATCTACTCATCTCAATAAATATGTTAAATCGTGACACTAAAAAGTAGTATATGAATAAGTGTAAAACTATATAAAATTCACCTATATTGATGGCTCTAAAAATCTTTCATTGGATTAAATATATGATCTAGCACAATGACAAAATTGCATAGGTTAGTTTTAAACAAACTACAAAAAAATCAGTCCCTTTTTCATTAAATTCAAGTAATAAAATTTATCTCTACTGTAACAAACAAATATAAAAGTTTAAATCCTACTTAAATTGAACTAAAAATAGTTATATCTCATTTACTAAAACTCTTACTCTTAAACTTTAAATCTAAAAAAATACGTGTATAAAGAATACAAATTAAATTATTAATAATAAAAATAAATAATAAAAAGATTATAATTAAAACATTTAGATTCTTAAAATAAATAAAAAAAGTTTACAAGTATTTATTTAAAATAAATTTTTTTAGAAAAAAGATTCTAAGTAGTTATTATAATAATATTAAATAATAATAATATAAGGTTACAAGTATGTAATATAATCTAATTAAATTAAATTATAACAGATTCTCAATATGTAATATACTATTATAAATAATTAATAAAAGCTTATCAATATGTAAAATACTATAATAAAAAAAAAGATAAAAGGTTACAAATAAAATATTTACTAAAAAATTTAGTATAAAAGGTTTCAAATATATAAATATAAAAAGTTTAAAATAAACAATAAAAGGTTCTTAATCTTTAAATTTAAGTTTAGTAAACAAGCCAGAAAACTTAAAATAAAAACTAAAATAAATTAAACAAAACCAAAATAAATACAAAAAGGGTATCTCATTTCAACAAATAAAACTTTAAATTACAACACCCATAGTAAAAATAATAAAATAATAAAAATTTAAGCAATATGAAAGATAAAACTAAAATAAACAAAAAGGCCAATGCCCTAATGAAAAATAACTAAGGGAAAAACAAATCCAACAGTAAAACTAAAACAAAATAAAAAGTATAATATTTAACCTAAATAACGTAAATCGTCTCAACTCAAAATCAAAGTAAGAAAATATAAAACCCAAATTATGCAAAAGATCGTATATTGAACGGAAAAAATCTTGACGATGAGTGAAAAATTTAAAAAAATACAAAATGAAGCAAACAAAAATATTCTAACAGAAGTAGTATTAACAGACAAGGGCAACAATTTATCGCTCCTTAAATATATAAAATATTACTATTAAAAATATCTTAAAATAACTCAATACAAAACTCTCAATTATGAAAAGAAATAATAAACTCTCATAAAATTTGAAGAATTTACCTTAATTAGCTTAAAGTAATTTAAAGTAAAATTAAAATAAATTAATTAAAATTAAAAAAATTAAGTAAAATACGGATTATTGTTGCATTAAACTATAATTTATCAGAATAAAATAAAAATATTAAAAATAAGAAAAATGCTCCAAACCTGATTAACAAATTAGTAAAAATTTAAAAATAAATGAATAAAACAACTAAAGAATAATAGCCAATATAAAACAAATATTAATAACCCATAATTTGATGATAAAAGCAGGTAAGTAATACCTGTAATTTAAAAATTATAAAGCTATATAATTGATTCAAGTATAAGGTTAAAAAAATCCATTCTATTTTACTATTATTTGACACTTTAAATTATTAAAGATTGATGCGGTTAATTAAATAACATTTTCTACATTTGTTTGTTTTTTTATTATTTGTTTTGTTTTTGTTTGTTTTGCTTTAGTTTAAGAAACTCACGAAGATAATTACTGAGAGGACAAGACTTACAACTTGGTAGATAAAGATAAGGACTTCCCTAGAATATTACCTCAATGCGAGAAGGAATAAATTAAAACTACTTAATGACATAAGGATGTAAACAATAGTACAGAGTTATTAAAAACAAAATAATGACAGCTATTAATTTTAATTTCTTTTACTTTATATTTAAAGAAATATATCTCATAACTCGATTAATTGTTAGAGCTTTAATTGCACTTTTATTTTAATTCGTGTAAATCATAAAACTAATAAGTAGATAAGATGAAATACCTTCTAAACCAACAAATAGAATAAAATAATTATAAACAGTAACAAGTACTAGCATAAAATTTGTAAATATTGAAAGATATGAGAAAAACGTTGATTAGTAGGATCACTACTTATATAATCAATAGAATAAATATGTACTAGAGTTGAAACAATAAGTACTGGAATAAGTATTGAAACTGTATGACTATCAAATAGAAAACTTCATGAAACATTTAGAATTCCACTATCAACTCAACTTATAACATTAATTGAAACAGGTGAATTACATAGACCTACTTCAGATTAAATAGTAATAGATAGAATATCAGAAATTATGGTAGCAAATAGTGTTAGTAGTAGTATAGATAGATACATTTTTATGTTATATTCTTGAATTTGAATAGTACCTCGTACTCGATAATAAAAAAATAATACAATACCAATAGCTGAATCAGCACCGGTAATACCAATAATATAAACACTATATAGTTGACCTATAATATCATCAAAGATAACACTATTAATAACAATTATAACTTTGCTGCTAGTAGAGTGGGAGTTGTTTTAAATATTTTTTAATAATCTAGTAACTCTCTATATATTGTAATATGAATAAGATTAAACATCTATTTATAGATTTCAGGAGTAAATATTTCATAGATATAATCATCATTTATTGTAAAATGTATTATCAATTCATTTATTATTGGATAAAGCATTAAATTATGACTATTTAAATATCCTGGTTCTAATATCACGTTTAATTCATTTAATATATTTTTAAAAACTTTTTATAAATTCTGAAATACTTAATTCTTTAAATTAAAATTAAGGTTTTATAGAGGATAACTTCATAGTAAAGAATCGTCTATCCAAGGTGAAAAAACCTAGTAAGGATTGTAAACTTCTCAATTCTATTTGTATTCTGTCTTTTACTAACTTTTCATAATCAAGCTCCAGTAATTTCCTGTGCCATTTTTTTTCTTTATATCTGAAATTTTCACTTGGTATTTCATATTTTATTATAGATAATTTTCTATTTAAATATTTAAGTATACACATTTTAAATTTTAGATGCACAAGTATATACTTGGGATTTAAAAAATAAGCTTAATACAATTTTCAAATCTTGGTTGAAGACTTTTATTTACTTTTTATTTGTTTGATTTTCTTTATTTTTCTTTTCATTAAAATTTAATATATTTTATATAGTATCTATTACTCTCAAAATATTAATTACTTGATTTTAACCCTATAATAAACATAGTTATTAAATATAATTGTATAAAAGCTTAGAATATAAAAGATACTTAAAACTGTATCAAAAAGAAAAGTTTAAAATTTATTTTTATTCAAGTTTAAAGGCCATGCTTAAAAAGTGAAGCATAATCTAATTTCTTTTAAATTTTGGACATTCTGTATGTACTAATACCTTATTTCCGCTATTTTCCTTTAAGTTTATTAAGTTACAACTAATAACATTAGGAATATTATGGTCTATTTGAGTAATAGGTATGAAAAAAGTATTATCTAAAACTTGATATGGCTTTAACATATCGTAATGTAAACTCATTTTATTATCTGCAATGTTTAATTTAAAGATGGGACATATTAGATTTTTTTTAGTAATAAAATTGCACTTAAATCATCTTTTGATGCTGCTAATGATAATGGCTTATGTTGGAAAGGCTTGATTTAAACTTGCTTTAACAAATATACTTGATTCTTTCTATTCTTTAGATGGTTTTAAAAAGCATTGTTAATTATCTCCTTTATTCATTTTACACTTAATATATTTATTTTTGTATTTTATCCTACTGCAACTATTACCGGAAAATCACTTTGTAGTAAAATTTTAATTACATTAATTGAGTAGAACTTGTTGTACAACCATTTTTGACAACTTTTTTTTATAAAATGGTATAAGAAGCTTATCATTAGGGATTGTCATGATAAAGGTTTTACCCTATCATTAAATTAATGGATTTAATTTCTTAATTATTTTGTGCTGCTTTTTCTTACCCTTAAAAGGCTTTTTATAGCTTATTTAAATATTGAAATATCGAAGGATAATTGTATAATTTATATTGCTCTTTAAGCCTAGTTTACACCAAACTTGGTATTTCTGTTAGCCAGTTTAGTTTATTTGGTAAACACTTATTAAAGAAGACAAACTATTCATAAATATTGTTTTAATTGTTGATTTTATATGTTCTTATTAATTATTTTAACAGAGAGATATTTATATCTATATTATTTATTGAGTATAGTTTATGAACTAATTATGACATAGAAACTAAATTTTATATTTTTTATATTATTAATTTTTGGAAAAAGTGTTCAATATTCATTATTTTTATGTAAATTTTATATGTTTATTATGTTTTAGCTATTAAAAATCAAATTAACTAGTAAAATTAAAACTTATAATGGTGGAAACTTATTTTTGAAAAGCAAATGTACTACAAAATCAGTAAAAGTTAAAATTAAAATAATCAATAATGCTTATTGTGATAAAACCGTGTTAAATTAAGTTGTATAATATCAAAAGATAAAATTTTATAAAATATGTGGTATATAATATATGCTAAAAATATAGATTCATGTATAAAACAAGTAAAAAATAAATTAATACAAAATAGTTTTGCTTGTAGATAAAGTAGATAAAAATAGATAACAAAATTGTTAAAAACAGTACAAATAAAATTGAGCTCAAAAGTTTAAAACTTAAAGATAAAAAAGTTTAACTTAATATAAATCCGTATCGTCTTTTCTAATTATTTTAAATTAATTTAGTTAATAGTTGTTGTTAACTTATAAATCTTGGTATTTAATTGTTTGAATTGTATTACTTAATATTTATATTTGTTTTCTTCTAATACTTTTTAGACATTGATTAATTGAGAGGCTCACGTGCTCCATATAACTTATGCCTGTTGGGGTTGGATGGCCCGTCTAAAGCCGTGCCCGTGTCTCTGCTGCTCTCTGTAAATAAAAACTTATATGTCAACTAAAGAAAAAACTTAAATAAGTAAGGGTGCGCCCCACCCCTACCAC
>Ga0157364_1000431_pt1 | contig 27943 bp, 21 predicted proteins | sample AttsexASBM2_FD_111476 | JGI IMG/M metagenome (GOLD analysis project Ga0157364, IMG submission 111476) | Fungus gardens microbial communities from leaf cutter ant in Ribeirão Preto, State of São Paulo, Brazil - Atta sexdens ASBM2 | ecosystem: Host-associated > Fungi > Mycelium > Unclassified ... | reverse complement strand
ATATAAACAAAAATCTTGTTTTAAAGATTTTAAAGATTTTAGTATTGTTGTAAGATTTTGATTGAGTCTTGAATGGAAAGTCTTGAATGTAAAGTAATATTTTCATCAACAAATTCAATTAAGACTAAAATCTTTGCAGCAAGATTACAATATTTTTGATTTAAGAATAGTTGTTCCTTTCTATGTGCAGACTTAACTCGAAAGTGTTCGTGTCAGCGCATAAATATCGTCCGAAAAAATTCCTACATCCGCTCTCGTATGCCATGGTTTATTCATCATGATCTCTCGGATGAAAAGAGCGTCTCCTTCCTCTCCACTCCGTCGAATCGGTCGAGATTTAATTCAATTTAAATTATTGCAAGTGCAAAAGATGAGACGTCAGCAAAACTGTTATAAATGTGCCTGATAATATTCCGCATAGAAAACTTTTTGGAATCAAATTAGAATCTAGTTCGATTTTCTTCCAAAGGACAAAAATTACAGATTCTGAAATTACAGATTACAAAATCTATGAAGATTTAGATCAGAAGTGTAATGCTTTGTAAACTGGGATCATGAATGGAAAATCTAAAAGAATCTCATTGATTCTTCTCAACGTTTTTTCAAAGTATTTTTCCAGACTTATATTTTGTCAGAATTAAATAAAATATTAAAATACTTGAACTATTATTTTATATTTTAAGTATATGTATATAAAATATTTAAGAAATTTAAATATCTGTTCAAAGTACATTATGAACAAAATAATAGTAATATGATATGACTGACAGAAATATTAGGCAGATAAAAAAAAGAATAAGCGCGGATTAAACGTGCAGCAAAACATGCCTTTCTCGATCGATGAATCTTCTCAAAATGGCGAGCCTTAAACCAACTAATTATTGTGGGCGATACGCGCATTCACTTCGGTACCGGTCTTTAATTCGATTCTCGATGCATGAAAGTAGGTTGGTCGCATTTTATAAAAGCTGGTCGTGGACCGCAAAATTCCGTCTTCCATCTCTACTTCTCTCTCTTTTACAATAAAACTTTAAATATTTTTTAATGTGTAAAATATTAAATCTAATTTTTTCTTCGAAACACTACATATTATCTTTTCGTGTTGCTTGCACTTTTTGCACTCAGTATCTTCGTTTTTTCTCCCTCTCTTCAATGGACAAATATATACATACAGAAAAATCCATACTGTATGAATAATAATACTACTGGATAATAATAGTACTAATAATAATTACTTGTTTCAAATATTGTCAAAATTTATAAGTTCATATATCCGCAAATCTATCATTGATTTATCACAAGCATAAAATTTATTCAAAATACTTATATTCTGAATCCTAAGTTTAATACTTTAATCAAGAATATTAAATTAAAACAAATCGAATATATATATTATATAATGTCGCTTCTTTGATCAATTTTATATTTTTAAAAAGAAAGTAAGTCTCTAAAAATTAAAAATTGAAAAATATATAACAAATAGGCAGTTGAGAATTAATGCTGTTGATGGTGCGCAGTTTGCTTTGAAAAAGTTTTATCTCAAATAAAAAGAGTTAACAATTGTACGTATAGGTTGCTATCCTAGTTGCTATCTTATTTGCAGTCTAAACTAAAAGAAAAATAATTACAGTAAATTGTTATCCGGTCGAAATTATTGTGAGGCGGTGATCATTCTTCCATTATAGAATAAACTCTTCAGTTGAAAGGATGGCTGGTAATGAATGTCTAGGAATTCTACAATGTGATGTAACCGACAATTACAATAGTCATTAAATATTTCATCTTAAAGTTAATAATCGCAATACAGTTACAGACAGATGAATAAAAGAAACGGTGATCTACATCACTGTCAAATTATGTTAATAATTGAAAATGAAAAAATCAAGTTTAATGCGAAATTAAAGCAATATTGGAATTCTATGAAGATTGAGTTAATTTTAAAAAAGTGACTCGATTTTCAATCTTTAAAAGTAAGATTTACACTAAAAAATTTTAGGAAGTACTCTCTCTTATCTTGTTTAACATTCAAAAATTTGTGAAGATATTAACGTAACTAGGTCTTATGTTAAAGTATTGAGTGTGCAACGAGAAAGTAGTAATATCTCAAGGCATAACTAAATCACAACACTTTATGATTGGCTAATGGAGTCAACCACGATTGAAGATTATAAAATGGAGCATTGTCTAAATTAGTAGTCACTAATCTCGATCGGTGACTGCTTTGCTCTGATAGGTTGAAAAGTAATAACCAATTGCGATTCAAATGGCGACCGCTAGTGATTACCTCAAAAGTCATTTATCGTACCTTCTCTTACGAAGGAGATACATTCGATCCCGTAGAGATAAATAAAAACCGTGAGAATCGCGTCTCTGAAAATGCGATGACGCGTATTTTAAAAGGAAACGATATAATTAGATGGTGAGTTCGCGGAGGAAGTCTTACGCGATGAGGGTATCATCTATCGCTGTCGGACATCGACGGAGCTCAAAGAGCATCGCGCCTCGACGACGGAAAAAATTTCGCCGATATATAAGGCTCTCTCTCTCTCTCTCTCTCTCTCTCTCTCTCTCTCTCCTCCGATACGTTTATCAATGTATCATTTCCAATGAAGTTGCTAAGAACGGTTTTTCTTCCTTCGAGGACGACGAAACGTCTTTCTTGGATTAAAACGAATTTTTGCCTTTGTTTCTATTTAATGTAGATTAACTTTAACTTTAATCTCCGTTAAACTTAATTCTTCGTCTTTTTCTAGTTCTATGTATATTAGAATATATTAGAAAAAGTATATTAGAAAAAAATGAAGAGTAAATTCATTTAGGATTAAAGTTAATCTAGTATGCTAGTAGAAATAGAGATTAATGTCTCGAATGTCTAAATGTTAAAAAAGGCACATCTGAAATGTGCCTCAAACATCAGAGGCTAATATAACATTTCTCATACAACAAATTTTTCAAGCGTGTTAATTGATTGCAAAGAAAAAATTCTCTCGGTCCAATCAACAGGCTTGAAAAATTTGTTGTACAAGAAACATAATTCTAGCCTAATACCTATTTCTATTAATGTAGATTAACTTTATTCTCAACTTACTCTTCATCTTATAATTCTTAGAACTGGAAAAAGATAAATAGTTGAGACGAGATTAAAATCGTAAGGTTGGATATTTCAAGTGTGATAAATTCTGCAAGTGTGATGACTACAAGATAGAGAATTTTTGGAAACTTCCTATTTTCTAGCCAATTAACAATGCCCTATCACTTGAAATATTTGCCGTATAACACGTGAAATATCAGTTTTAAGCGTTAATTGGAAGCGTTACAGAATAGATAAGTTCTCGAATCTCTAAAAGTTCTCTATTTTTCTTTTAGCCAATCAACATACTTGAAAAATTTGCCATACGACAAACGAAATATTAGCTTTATATAGTTTAAATCGATAACTAATGATTTTCAAACGTGCTCATTATTATGCAAATATCTACTTTCGCATATAAAATCACTCTTTTCCTTGAATTTTCTTATCAGTGCAGTAAATACAAGACGTCAGCGCGAGTGACATGACATCGTACTTTTCTTTTTATCGATATTAGCCGATTCGAACAAGCGAGTCGAACAAGCTCGCCCTATGTTCGAATAAAGGAGTGTCTCGAAACAATAAGTCTGTTCGCGTTGCACTTTTTGCACTCGGCTTCTCTCTCTCTCTCTCTCTCTCTCTCTCTCTCTCTCTCTCTCTAACGCTCAAATTATATTTACCTCACTTTGAGTGCATTTTTGGCGATATCGAGCAACACGAACAGACTAATGTCGACACTCTTTTTCTTCGAATCGAAGGATTTTTTTTTTCTTAACATTTGAGAACAGCTGCGTGAAGCGTTTTCCGAGGTTGAACTTTTCTCAAGCCACGGAAGACTCTCACTCGGATCGTCGCGGCCGAATTGACGAGCGGCGCGATTCCAAGGTTGCTCTGCCGAAAGTCTCGTAATATTTTTTTTAGCGCACACGCGCGCCGCGTGCTCTTGTGAAATGGCGTTAGCCGAGGGCGCGCGTGCGCGCGCGCACGCACGCACGCACTCACGTCTGTGTTACCACACGCGGCCGTGACCCCGGATTGCCGAGGAGACTTCTTTTACCATGATCATACACGCGCGATTTCAACGATGGTATTGTTATCGACGACGCATCTCCCTGTATTTTCCATCGAATGAGGGAGACTGAATTGAGATATTAATGCGCTATGTATTATCTAAATTCTTTGGAGTGGAATCTCACTTTAATATATTGTACATATAAGGAGATGACAATGGATTTTGAGTTCCTTCAATATGATGAGTCTATATCGAAAATAAATTATGCTGTGTCTGCATTAATAGCATTTTTTATGTATAAAAAACCCACCTTTCACTAATTATTTCGTATATGTAACTATAAAAATTTAAATTTAATAATTATTTAATAGATATAATTATAAAAATGAAATCGCGATAAAATGCGTTAGTTTTCACATATAATGTACTTGCTAAATTTTTTGGAGTGAATCTTATTCTTAAAGAGTGAAAGCCAGAAACGAATGGCTCAATTTTCATTTTTAAGAGTAAGATTCCTCTCCAAAAAATTTATAAAGCACATTATATGCAAAAACTGTCTCATTTTAGAGTGACAATTTATATTTTAAGTTTTAAAGAATAGATAATACAATAAAACGTCATAAACACAATACTCAATAATGAATAGATTTTAAACTGGTGGTGTATCAAAGTAAAGCTTGTGCACAGAGCACTTTTGATACACAAGTTAAGAACTATCTATATTGAGCCTTGTGTCTATCTTTTGTTTGTCACATTATAAGTTACGTTATATGTGAAAATTCATTTCATCGAGATTCAATTTTCTATAAAATTAGTATCTTTTCACACATTAAAAATACTATATATATGTGTATATGTATATATACACACACAAAGCGTATTCAACAAAACGGCACAACTTATTTTCAATGTAGATTCATTCTATTGAAAAAAAATCCATGAAGAATACTGTGTCTTCTCTTTGTCAAACCAATATAGTTATCTACAGTTTAAAATCATCTTTTAAGCGATGTCATAGGCTAATATAATTCTGTGATTTGTTTACATCATAAAATTTTATTTAAGACAGACTTAATTATACAATGTCAAACAAAGGAGCAATGATAATCAATCCTTTGAGTTAAATAACATTTTTATTACTTTCACGTGTATTAAGATTCAAATGATTTCTGTGGTTAATTTCGAAGTAAACACCGTCTATATTAATGTATGCCTTTAATAAATAATAAATTAAATTTAAGTTAAAATATATTTTCTTGAATTAAATTGTCAACTTCATTGTTTTCAGTCAATTTACGATATACTGGATATGACAGACGTGTTCTAGAGAAATAATTAACAATTCAATTTTGACATTATAAAATAATGTAAAAATCGATTAAGAATATCAGCCCAAAAAATGAAAATTGAGCCAGACTTAAAAAAAAGAGAAGCTCAATTTCCTATCTTTAAGATTGAAATTTCATTTTTCAGAATGAGATTCACTCTAAAAGTTTTAGAGAGTAGATTAATCTCGGTTCAATCAACCCTTATCTTAATTCTTAGAATTAGAAAAAGATAAAGAGAGTAAGTTGGACTGAGATTAAAGTCAATCTACATTGATGGAAACAGAAATAAGTCTGTTCTCTTCTGCTCAACTTCTTGCACCGTTTTCTCCTTTTCTATCCAACTTGGAGAGAAAAGGAGGAAAGATCACGTAAGCAATTTATTTAGCTAGAAAGAAACGATTTATTATTATTCAGAAAACATGCAATGATTAGATGACGTCTTTATGATATATTTTAGATAAGCATATTGTATATCCTCAATGTAATGTGCGACATTCAATATACATATATTATTATAATATTAATTTCGAATAATAAACAAAAATTACTTCGATATTGATAATATAAACAAAAATCTTAGTGTTTTATTATCAAAGAAAGACTGGAAGATCGATTCGCATAACATTTATTTATAAAAGAGGATTTTGAATTCGTAAACACTCAATCGAACACTCTCGAGAATGGAATGAAAGCGCAATTTTACGAAGGTCGATCCATCCATCGGGGACGAACGTCGGCGAACCAATATGGTGCTGTGCGTTCTCTTTCGATCATTCCACAAAATGGCTACGCGCCAGCCACCGCGTGGATGCGTCTTCTCAGACAATGCCATTGATCGCGCCCGTCGCGCATAATTCGACCATTTCGAGACCGGTATAAAATATATAACGATCAATTCCCAAATCAAACGATTCTCCGAGGCAAAACCTGGCGAAACGAGCCGTGTAAATGAAAACACATTCATGCACTGTGAAAAATGTCTGATTGAGAATAAATGAACCAGAAGATTCTGATTGTGTCAATCAAAATTCCGGTTACCATACTTGAAAGACTCTAGCAGACGTGACCAGAAAATTTCGATACTCCATTTTCAACCGGAATTCCAATCGATCCAGGCAAACATTTTTCTCAGTGATTGAAAAAAAAAGCCTAATGACGTCGCGATTGAGCGATAAAGCTGGGAAATTGCGTGATTTAATTTTTCGCGAGAAGCTGGGAAATTGCGTGATTTAATTTTTCGCAAGAGACGAACGGGCGGAAAGAGGCAGGGAAAAAATCGGAACGACTACACCCCGGGGGCCCGCGGCGAGTAACTACGCGAGTGAGTGAGTGAGTAAGTGAGTGAGTGAGTGAGTGAGTGAGTGAGTGAGTGAGTGAGTGAGTGAGTGCGCGCGCGCGCGCACGGCCAGATTTCGGTGGCCATATTTGAGTGGCGGCAGCGGCCGCCTTCCTCCGGCGAGCCGTTCGCGTACAGAAGCGATATTTATCGAAGCGAAACTGCGCCACGTATGGTTCGCGGCGCATGCAATTTACAAATCTAATGAAACAAATAAGATAAGTAAGCGGATGTCGCGAACGCGACGCACCCCGCCTTTCGTCGCGCCTCCGCCGCGAGGCTCGCCTTCGGCTGCCTCGGTTAATTTCGCGTCGTGTTCGGTCTCGCCTCGCCTCATCTCGCCGACCACAAGATGTCGGGAACCACGTTGTCGGGCCAGATAGCGACCATCTTCGATCACGTTGCCGAAAGATGCAACGCGACCGAGAAAGATAAATGCAATTCGTACGTACATCTCTCGACGTAGAGTCTCTCGCCCTTTTTTTCACGCTCCTCGTTTTCTTGCACGCTCCGATCTTCGGGCACTTAATTTCACAAACGCTTTGCGTTTTTGAACGCGCGACACCAACTAATTTCTCACTACACCGAAATTCATTCCTCGGAAACCAACGAGGAGGAACGAAGCCGAACTCTCGGGGAATAGAAAGACAGATGGGAAAAGGATCTCGGTTAAAAAACGATGCGTGTATAGGGCGCAGTTTGATAAAAAAAAAAATATATATATATATATATGTACAAAATTATATTGCGAAGGTCGTTACGTTGGAGTGTAAAATCAGACTGTAAAACACAGCGCGGTGAGAAAGGTATAATAAGCGTATTTCATTGCCTGAGCGGTAAAAGTGATGCAAGTGTAAAATGCGGCACGGGAATTTGTGAGAAGTATAAAGGAAAGAGGCCGCGGAGAAAAGCCCGGGGATTGAAAGTGGTCGAATCGATCTTCGGAGTGTTTTTTTTTCTTCCGGGGAAGGGTGGGACAAGACGAATTTAAAAAAGGAAAAAGGTAGAAAAATAAAAAAAAAAGGAGGAAGGGACAGAATTGGGAGAGAAGAGAGCGGTGTAAAATGCAACCGGCTAGCGCAGCACGTGCTGGCTACTGAAGGCCGTCTGGTTCCCTCAGCGACGATGGTGGACTTCCTCTCCCTCCTCCTTCCATTCCTTCCAGCGCCGGGTCCACCGGTTAATCCCGCTTCGTTCGTCATCGCGGCCCGTCGGCCATTTTCGCGCAATCGCGTTACCGTCCGCCTCCTCATCCTTCGTCTCGACTCCTTCGGCTTGGCTTGGCTCCTCCGATTCTTGCCTTGCCTCGCCTTACCTTGCCTTGCCATGCCTACCTCTCCCTCGTTCGCCAACTTACTTACCACGCGATCGTATTATAGCGCAGAAAATAGACGAAGGAATCGCGAGACCTTCGCCGTCCGTAACGGTCGTCGAAAGAATTCCGATTGTTTAGACACGAAGATGCCAACGATGATTTTTCGAAGCAAAGTAGGACGGAGGAGAAAAAAACCGACGGTATCGATTATTTTCCTCGGATGAATCAGCAAGACGACTCGAGTATTCTTCTCGCGAAAAATTAATTAATTACATTTGGAAATATTAATTATATCGGGATACATTTGATGGGAAACGTCGCGTTTCCTTATGGAGACGCCTGTTTGCCTCTTAAATAGTTCTCTTCAAGGAACGAATCCAGAATCTTTATTGCACGTGGAAAAAAAAAAAAAGAAATACAAGAACAATCTATCTTACCCTTTTTCATTTTGTATTCCTTGTTATAAACCGAAGTACGAATTTACCGTTCGAAATTCGAATAGGAAGGACTTTACAAATAATAATAAACAAATAACACTAAACATACATATCACACTGAAGTCACGTGGCACGGAAAATTAACGACGTTTCGAATCACTATGCGGAACACTTAATTAATTTTTCGAAGATCGAGCAAAGTATATAAAAAAACCGACGAGCGCGAATTCGATTCAATATAAATAATCACAAATAAAGACGAGTGAGAACGAATTCGAGTGGACGAACATTTAAAATTAAAAACGGCCAAAGTAGTCCAAGCCACGTTGCGCTTTTGTTCGAGCAACGGTCCGCGAATTCGAAAATCGAACGTTTCGTAATTTTTGTAGTCCTCGCGGTGTATCTTCGGCGTTGAATTCGTTCGCCGGTGAAGAGACGAGTGATAGAAATACGCGGATATGTCGGAGTGACAACGGCACCCTGTAAAACCCCGGCTAACGGCACGCGACGACTCCGATTCTCCTCGTGGTTTTTAGGTTAGATCAAGTTAGGTTACGTCAGGTTAGGGTTTTTGGAGGGTGCCCTCTTCAGAGCAAGTGCCGAGATTTATCGACGCCGACGCAGAGCTGCAACGGCGCACATGAACGCGCGCGCGGGAATATTTTATCTTCCAGCAATGTGTTCGGAATGTCGGATTTTATTAAAGCCCGATTCCGCTAATGTAAGATTGTAACTTCGATTCAGCTCAGTTTATTCTTTATCTATTATATATTATTCTCTTGTTCTAAAAATTAGAAAAAAATAAAATAGAGTTCTTACGTAGATTAATTCTAATCTTAATTTAATTTACTCTTTCGTAAGATTAATTCTAATTTTAATTTAATTACTCTTTATCATCTTTTCTAAGAATTAGGAAAAGATTAAAGTAAATTACGAGATTAAAGTAAATTAGTGGGACCGAGCTTTGTGCCTGTTTCTGCAATGTAGTTTAATTTTAATTTCGGTTCAACTTTCTACCTTTTTCTAATTCTAAGAATTAAGAAAGAGAAGAAAATTAAGTCGAATCGGGATTAAAATTAATCTGCTTTAATAAAAACGAGCATCTGTTTGCGTTGCTTGAAATTCTCCAAAATTTTTGCAAATGAAGGAAATATGTATTATATATTCGAGCGTTGAAGAGTGAAAAAGCGACTCTGAGTGCAAAAGATGCGAGCAAAATATATTTTGAATTTTAATTTAAAAAATATTTTTAGAGTTAAAATATTTTTAAGTTAATACTTTAATGAATATTATTAAATTATAAAACAAATTTAATTTGCTTATTAAAATCGCTTCTTCAAATTTTATAATATTCTTAAAAAATAATTTCTTGTTTTAATATATTTTAATGTTTTTTTCTAGAATTTATAATAAGTATATTTTAAGATTATTAGAATTCTTCAAGAAAATATTCTTTTTCAAAATAATCGTTATTTAAAAGAAAATAAATTGAGTAATTATTTTTCAACAATAGAATTTAACAATAGAATGACATTTTTCTGCGTGTGATGTCGATTTAACTCTACACGAGTCATTCGGATTCAAAGAAAAAATTTTTAGAGTTGTATGATCCGCACTATAAGTTTCTAAATTATAGTTAAAATAACTGTAAACTTTCTCCAATTACATAAAAAAAGTTCAAGTTCATTCTGTACTTTAAAAAGAAGAATATGATAATATAATTACTAAATATTGAATGAAATAATTTCTATTCTATTTCGAATATTTATGTTAATACGATTAAAAATAACTTCACTTTTCTGAATATTTATTAACTGTTTAGTAATAATTATTAAGTATTTAGAAAAGTAAAATTATTTAACTTTGATTGAATTATTTCATTATACACAACACATTTGGCAACTATTATCAAACTCTTTTTCAAAGAAAATTTAGAACTCACGTATATTATTAAATTTACAATGTCAATTATATTCAATTTGTGTTACTTTTAATCATTTTTATAAATCGCTATTGTTTCTATTTAATGTTGTTGATTTAACTAAAACAATAGAGTTTTAGACTTATATTTAACTATATATAATAAAATGTATTAAATTTGATTCAAATGCATTATTTACTAATTGTAAGTGCATACGTTAATATGGACATTATTTACTTTAAAACTACAGAAATATTGGGTTGTCCGGAAAGTCGTGCCGATGTTAAAGGAAAATTGAAACGCAGAAAATTTAAATTTTAGTATACATTTATTAAATTATATAGGTTAGTCGGCATGAACTTTCCGGACAGCCCAATACATTAATTTGTTTTTTGACGATTTTTGATGAAAGTTAAAAATAAAAAAATGTATTTAATTTAAAGAGATTGATTGGATTACCACAGCTTCTTTAATATATCGAACAGTGTGTAATTTCTAGTTGTAGTTGATGATTAATCATAGTTACAGTATTTGCGCGATTGACATTTCCTTTTAAAGTATTTTCATATAAATATCGGATAACGAGATGCCAAAACGCAAACGTCAAAAATCTCTCGAGGGAATTGAAAATTCGTTCTTATCTAGAAAACGCAGTCTGCAAAACTGCTGTATGTTATCTCGACTATCGCGAATGCGCGGCGCAAAGTTCAAACGAGTGGCGTTTAGAATTCCCGAGAACATTCTCTTAAGAAATGCATCGCGATTCTTACTAACAAATAATAACCATATGCTTGCTTGTGATCGATAGCATCGGATATCTTAAACAGATATCGTGTCCTGCGAGTGAATTTCCAGTCGCGAATAAAAGAGAGAAGAAAAGAGAGAGGACGGTTGACGTATCTTTGAGTAAATTCGTTCAAGGCTGCGCTCGCATAAGCGTAACCCGATCCAAAATCCCAGCGCGTGTGATGGAGATATTGCACTTTGTTTCATCCATCTTCTCTGCAAATTTTCAAGCTATTTCATCGTTTAATATAATAGCTTATGTGTGATTAAATATTTTATCTGTATATATGGAGATTGCAAGCGGAAAAAGTTTTAAACAGAGCTATTTGATATTCGGTGTTGAAGCGATACGAAATGAAAACTATAATCGGTGAGATAATTTCGGACGAAGATCAAGTACCGTTAGACGATAAAACTTTCTCGTGAAATGAATCGAAGCACTCACCATCTGATGGTTTCTGCTGTATTTCATTTCTAGGATGCACCACCTCCGCTTCGATTTTGTCACCGGCTGCGTCACCGTTCGTCTTCTGATGATGGTGATCCGCCGCCTGATTGTGAACGACGGGCGTAGGAGTGGCGCCGCGAGAACCAAGACTCTTCTCTCGGGTCTTCCTTTCCTTTTGCTCTTTGGTATTCGAAGGCAGCTCGGTAGCGTTGGGTTTCCTCCTCGGCGGCGAGTTCGACGAAGTTTTTGACGCGAGGTTAGGGAACGGCTCCCTAGTAGGAACGGGATTGGCGCTCGAGGCAGTGGCGGACGGTTTCGGGATTTCCTGGGTAACATTACTCCAATATGGGGTAGCAGGTGTCTGTATTACGTTGGACGAGGCGTTGAGATGCTTGGCGGCCTCAGATCCAGTTCCGCTTGCAGTTCCAACTCCGGCTGCAGTTACAGCGCCAGTAGTTACGACGGTCTCTGATTCAACTTCGGCCATCACTGTCGCTGTCACAGCCGTTGTTTCGGTGTTAACAATCGGCGCGGTAAGCTGTACGGAAATAGTATCTTTATTCGCTACCACCGAGGGTACAACGGGTGACGATTCCTCAATCGTCACACTTTTTATTTCATTCCTCGGTTGAAACTCCTTCACGGGGAGTTGCAACGCTTTCGACTCTGTTTTAGCTACATTTGAGTCGCTTTGCGTTGTGTTACTACAAGTACCTAACGATGATTGACTATTTATCGTAGGTACCGTTTTGCTAGCGCCAGCACCAGCTATATTTTTTGTCATAGGCGGACTACTGCTACACCGACTATTTGTGTCATTAGCGGAATTGGTATGAATGTTCGATAACGACGTTTGCGACGTTGTTTGTATTGTATTAGGCGCTGCTTCAGACGCACTCGTCGATACCGTCTCGGATCCCTCGGTCGCGGCTTTTGCGACACGAGCCGCGAAATCGGCTATCACCTCCGCACCATTATTCTGTAACAATCACCAAATCTGCGTGATAGACAGTGGCACGTACTATTCATTCAGGCATTACGTTTGGTAACTAAAAACTGGCTCCAAACTCAAATCATAGGGCGAGAGAAATCAAAATAAAAGCACTTGGACGAACAAAATAAATGTTCAAGACTTTATAAATCTGTCACCCTACAGCCATTCAATCCTCCTTCATGTAATAATATATATATTGAACAAGTGTGAGAAGAAAAATTGGTATCAAGTTGAATGATATCAAAGTTAAATGTCATCGCGGAGATATTTTCTTTTATATTTATTTAATATCTTACTAATCGATCAATTTTTTTCATTCGAGTGTTATTTCAACATTTGATAATTTGATAGAGGATATGGCTCATGTGGGTACACAGATATAAGTACAAACAATTGGCTACGAGAGTTTCATGTATATACATAGGAGATACTGTTACATTGTATCATTAGCTATTTATCAAACATAGATAAACTCAACTAATGCTAAACTCTCTTAGCCAATTGTAAAGATATTTTAACGCAACTCACCTGTGGTTGTGGCGTCTCGCGATTACTAGATTCACCACTCTGTGTAGTTTCGTTATCCTTATAAATTTCGTCACTTATATTTTTTCCTGTTAACGGATTTACTATGTCCAAAATGGCATTCTGGCCTCTAGGTTTTCGAGACCTGGTGGTACTGTTAGTGTTTGTCACACCACCATTATGTCCCGAATATACATCTTTAAAAGAAGAACACATATTCCAATTTAGATACAGATCCTGTTACGCAAAAAAAAAAGTAGACCCATTAGCTTAGTATTCACGTAATATTATATTCTTTAGTTATGTCTTTTTGGGTCAAAAAATATAAACAAAATATTAACACAAGTAATAATATGTTAATTTTCCGCCAACATGAATTTTTATTAATTCTTCCATCATAAATTTCTGTTTTCGAAAAATACAGCGAATTTATTGTGAATTATATAAAATTCTGAAAAAATCTGGTATACATGTCAAAATTTTAACAACAAATATTTACCATCATAGAAATTGAATAGTATTTTATTTATTTTCTACATATTTAAAGTTATCAATTTAAAGACATCAGTTGCTAGCGGAAGATTAAGTGGATATTTATCATAGAAATTGAATGGTATTTTATTTATTTTCTACATATTTAAAGTTATCAATTTAAAGACATCAGTTGACAGCGGAAGGTTAAGTAGATATCAAGTAGATTTGAAAGCAACCTACCAGTCTGTGACAGAGGTATACCCATCGGAGGCAGGGGTTGGGCTTGTTGAGTAGGTTGCTGAAGTGTACCTTGCGGTACAACTGGAGCACCTTGAGTACCGGCCAGCGGACCTGCGACATGTTGCGCACCACCGCTGACCGCACTTGTACTCGCCCTAGTCAAACTCATTGTGTTTGACGCTGCGTAATAATCTGTCAACAAATATAACGGTACTTCAACATAATTACGATTGTATTGACTACTTGGTATGGAACGTGAACCGTTGGGTAACTCACAGCCGTGCTGAGTGGGCGCGTGAGCATATCCAGCGAACACATTTGGCAAAATTGGTGGAGGGGGCTGAAACGTTTGATAAAACGATTGATTTTGTGGCTGGTGCCTTTGAGGTGGACCAGAAAACTGAAAACAAACAGAAAAAGTTTGTTACATTTTTATTCGATTGGATATATCTTAAAAGAGTGTATTCGTATAGATAAAAGACAAGTGATGTTTAATTAAAATAAAAATGTAAATATCAATGTAATGTGTGTACCTGATGAATCGGTATTTGACTGTTCATGGGATACACCGATTGCTGATGAGGCCCCGTGTGAAGACCATGGACTTGACTTTGACTTAAATACATTGCACTTGATGCTTGCACTGGTAAACCAGCCGGATGAGGGTATATAGTAGGCGGTTGCCCTCCGCCTCCACCTACCCCAGCCATCCCGACTACTGGTGTTCCACTGGCGCCTTGACCACCTCTGTGACTCAGACCTCGCGGTTGTTGCGGCCTTGGACCCGTTTGATAATAGCCCTGCACAAGATTGATGAGAATTATTAATTTCACAAAATTGATTTCTTTTAAATTAGATAGGTTATATAAAGATATGAAAATTGGAATGTTCAGAAACATTCCAAAAAACTTTTAATTTTATAGTTCTATTTTTTAGTAGTACATCATATTCCATTTAAATTATATTATAGTTATATCCTTATGAGATTTAAAAAAAATGTAAAAATAATAAACTCAAGATTTAGACAAATTTTTTTTCTTTTTTTTTTTCAGAATAAAGTTTTAAAGAAAATATGTTTTATAAAAAACTGAGGTGCTGCCATTCACTTAAAAATAAAAAAAAAAATGTATATCTTTTCGCTATTACGAGTACATACTTGAGATGCCGGTCTGTTTTGCGTCGGCACGTAAACTTGCTGTAAAGACGGTTGCTGCGTCTGTAAGTGGGCCTGTTTTCCCATTTCCTGAGGCGACGGTGTATGCACAGGTGGTGTCGTAGTAGGCGCTGGACCTTGCGGTGGTTGCGACTGTACTCCAGGTGTTGGCGCCTGCGAAGGTGCTTGTCCTCCAGCGGGACCTCCTGGCGGTATACCTGCTGCAGATTGTCCTATCGTCTGTATACCGCCGAGCGGCGGGGGCCCTCTACCCGTAGGTACTCCTACATTACTCGCGGCGTTTCCACCCACTTGACTCCCTGGCTGGGCACTGTAGTTCCCATGAAACTCCGATCCTGAAATAAAATTTACAACTTACTCAACATGTCTATATTTGTACAACAATTACATAACCATCTAATTCATACGAGTCGCTATCTGAAAATGTGCAGATCACGACCAAGTATTTGTTCACGTTTTATAGTACGATAAAAAGTACGCGTGGCATATAAAACAACAATTCCCGTGTTACTCTCACGAAAACTTATTTTTCATATGGGACATTTTATATACAATCATCTTATATAATTTATTTTTATTTAAATCTTTCGCAAAACAAAGTTGTATAATATAACAGGTTGCATAGTTCTCGATCTTTAATATATAAAATGTATAACAAATATAATAAGAAACCGATATTATTATTATTATATAAAATAAAAACACATGGTGTGTATAAAATAATAACACAAAAATAAATTGCTTTTGTCATTAAAATTTATGTCTTCCGTTTAAACGTCTTTTATCAAGCAAATATTATCGCTTCGACCATCGACGCGAGATGCATGTACCGGAAACAGAAATGAATCATTACGTTTAGTCTGATTAATCTCGTTACATCTAGACGTGACATATCTTGGATTGTTCTGCTAAAAATTGAAAAGTAAAGCCTTTAAGACTATGGTCTTATATACACGGAAAAAACTTACCTAAGCAGTAAGACGTAAGAAGTAAGGAAAACAACATGGATTACTATTGCTTACGTTATGGCCTTACAGTCTCCACTCTGATGGATTAATTCGCTACTGTTTACATTTTATTGTATTCGTCTTACTGTATGCTAAAATGAGCCTTAATGAGCTTTCTACAATAAGCTTAAAATCCTAAATTTTAAATTTTGATTCGTAAGAATTGTTCGTAAGAATTGTTCAATCATAGTCGATTATTCTTCTTAAGTTCGACTGCGACAGTTCAATTTCTTAAGATTAAAGCTTAAGTAATGACTTACTGTAGAATGTGCGAAAGAGGCATAATTTCTTGCATAATACATTATGCATAAGAAAATCAACCAATCAGATTCTTTTATTTCGCGAAAAGAAAGGATTGGTTCATTTTCTTATGCATTATGCGTTATGCAAGACACTGTGTTCTCGCCCTGATGTACAATTGAAAAGCACAGGCAATAGAAATAGGGAATAACAGATTTTAACCTATCAAAAGTGTATTCTGAAAAATACAGTATTTTGATAGATTAAAATCTGTTATTTCCTGTTTCTATTGCCCGTACTTTTCAATTATGTCTCAAATCTAACTCGCATATGTCAGTATATATATATATATATATATATATATATATATATATATATATCATATAATAAAGAGAGAGATAAATTCATTTATTCATCTTTAGAAAATGTAAAATCATCGATGCATAACAATAATTGTTTATTTCGTAAACAGAATAGTAAAAAAAAAGCCAAATGTGTCATATAATAAAATTAAAATAATTCGTAATAATCTTAAATTTTATCTCTAAAAGCAATTCTTAATAAAGTAAGACGAATCGCACGAGAAGAAAAGTATATTCCAAGTTCTTACGAATTAATGTACAAGGTGTCAACGCTTACGTAGCATAAATATGTAGAGTATGGAGAAGCACCCGAAACACGTCGCGTCCAATTTCGATAATGTCTGCTTGACACCTTCGCCTTCGTCCCACTCCGTTTCCACGTTGTAACCAATTAGTAATTACTCGCGAAAGACGAATACGTGCGACTTGCCACCGTTGCACGAAACGTTGACGTCAACCGTTCCTCGGTTGAATTATCAAGATAATCTCGCGGGTAAATCCCGCTGGAGAAGATAGTCGATCGCGCGGCTCGGACGCGAGGAGAAGTTTCTATCTGTCGCACAGACGTTTCCCCATTTTCTTTCTCTGACGTTAAATCAAGGCACGGAGGCAGGGGAGAAACGGACAGTTTGAAGTCGAGGAAAAATATGGGATCGTTTCCCCCATACGTCGTATAACTCTCTCACCCGTTTGCAGTATCGTCCGCGTAGATCCGTTCCTGATGCGAGCCGCGCGTCTCCGCGCGACGATTCTCCGGACGACAGCCGTGTCGTTACGAAAGCGTAACACCGTAAGCGCGACAACGAGACACGAACGTGGGCAAACGCACCGACGGCCCGACCTCGCGGACAGCCATGTTGCCAGTTGCACATGTGGGCAGGGACCGGGGCGCAGCGCTGCCATCTGTCACATCGCGGAGGCATCGATTCGCACCAGCCGTGAACGAAGCGACCCTGCCGGAAATGCGCGCTACTCTGCTACTCCAACACGCGTTTCCTGTATCTTACGTTTTCACGTTTCGATCCGAATAAGTTTCGATCGAACGAGCTACGTCAATCTCGCAAATGGGAATCCGAAAATTTCGAAAGAAACGCATTCTTTTTATTAAGCTGATTTTAAAAATAGAATTTAATAAACTAGTTTTATAATCTGATCTAATTAGTTGTTTGTTTGTTTATTTGTTTGACCTTTCTACCAATTTTATTATACTTGCGTTGTAATTTTCAGCTAGAAATTGATATTATTCCTAAAACATTCCTTTACATCTCTCAAAGAATAAAGATTATGACACACAAAAAACTGGAGCAATGAATAAATCAATATTTTTTAATTTATTATATTAATTAGATTATTTTTTTATTATGTTCCGTGATTGGCGAATTCATTTACTGTTTATGTTTTTTTGCCTAAGTTATCAAATATTCTTATATTCGATTGTGAATAATCAATTCTTACAAATATAGTTACGTAATTATTGTAAGCTTTGTTTTGTGTGTCAAAGAATTTACAATGAGAGTAATATGGTATAATAATGCTCGTTTTTACTAATGCAGATTAATTTCAATCTCGGTTTAATTTACTTTTCATCTTTTTTTTAGTTTTAAGAATTAGAAAAGAATAACAAGTAAATTAAACCGAGATTAATCTATATAGATAGAAATAGGCGTAAGTTGTAAGCCATAAAAAATCGACCAACCATAGCCAAACATGAGAAGAATAATCGATCACGATTGGTCAATTTCATAAGCGAACCATAAATTTTCAAGAGAAATGTTGCAAAGTATTCGTGTTATTTGGCAAAATAAACATCAAATTTTTCACACGATACGAGATACCTTTCCTCTCGCATCTCATGATAGGATCATGAATCAAAAATTATGGAATAAGGAGAGATCTCGTAGTGTGAAGAAGTCTGTCCGCATTGCTTGAAACTCTGAAAAATCGTTGTCCTTAAAACGAGATAAATATACATTCGGGCGTTGAAGAGAGAGAGAGAGAGAGAGAGAGAGAGAGAGGGAGGGAGGGAGGTCGAAGATACCGAGTGCAAAAAGTGCAAGTAATGTAAAAACAGACCTAGGAATGCATCTCGTGAGTACCAAGTTACGATCGAGAGAGAAGGAGAACGGGGCCTAGGATAAGCGCAATCGAGAATGCAGAGTGCCGCGCCTGGTCTCGCCATACGTCATTTCCGGAGATGAATGACGTATGCAGGTCTCTCATACCCCCCCACCCACCGAATCGCCGATCCCCGCGGCGCCGAACGATGCGATGCGATGCAATGCGTCGCGCCGCGCCGCGCTCGACGCGCGCAACGATTCCAAATAGACTTTGACTCCGGGTGTAACATTAACGAGCCTTAAACGCGCCGATCGGAAGCGGTACGGCACTGCACGAATGCGGAACGCCCGGAGAGTCGCGAGAGTGGAAGTCGAGAAGGGTTAAGTTAGGTTAGGGTTAATCTCGCCGCTCGGGAAGCCACGTGGCGCGCGCGGCATTGATATTATCAGGGAAACGAGAGAGAGAGAGAGAGAGAGAGAGAGAGAGAGAGAAAGAGAGAGAGAGAGAGAAAGAGAGATCGACCGTGGAAACATTGCTCTTCGTGAAGCCTCGTCCACGACATATAAATCGCTCCGAGGTCTCGGAGATGGAGAAAAAAATTAACGAATCCCATTTAAACAATTCAGCCAATTGATGTGATTGCTTTCTCCATCTGACATTTCGAGACGATTTTTTAGCATTGTGGAGATAAAAAGCCTCTTCCTTATAGTTGAACTTCTTATACACTTCATCTTTTTCTTTTTTCCTTTAAAAGGATTCTCTTCACGTTAAAGAAAAAAGACAAATAAAATATATCAGAAGTTTAGCTAAAAAGAATAGACCAAGACATCACAAATAAGGTTCGATGGGTTGAATAAGTTAAACTCAAAAGAACATAAAAAATATGGTAGAGAGGTCGATAATAATTAATAAACCTCAATCCTGTTCTCTTTAACTTCACAATTAATTCCTTTTTCTTTAATGTCAAAAGAAAAGGATTCTCTTTAGGTTGAAGAAGAGAAAAAAAATATAAACTGTGCAAAAAACTCAGCAGAAAACAAACAGGCCTAAGACTCATTTACAAAGAGTACCGACCTCCCTGTCTTTACATATTTTCTCTATTTTTTCGCAGAATACATTTCAAGCCGTCGAACCTTTTTTTCATGAAGTCAGAACGGACGTGTTTTCATCCGGGTGTTGCATCATCTTCGTCACAAATGATTCTATCTTTGTTACTCAATGGAATGTCAAGAAAGAATATAGATAGAACGATATTTTTCTCGATCACAAATGGAAAGCATCCTAAGTTTTGTGTGCCACGGTCCTTAATTTCTTGGCTGACCGTTCTGAGTTTATCTAAGCGGTGCCATTGAAGATTTTAAGAAGACATCGCGAATGTAATAAACGGATGATCGACGGTCGATGTTACATAGTAATGAATGATATCGTAGAGTCGCGAGACGGAAACTCGCCATAGATCGATTTGTCAAGGATTATCTTCGCGCCATTAATCATACTTTACCTAATATTTCGATTATTTCATTAGATCTCAAAGGTTATTTCCTTTGCAAGCAAAATATTAAAAAGAAAACTTTACCTTGGAATTTAACGCGTCAAGTTCGTGACCGAACACGTCAATAATACGCAATAAGATGAGTTTGAAAATAGACGTTTCGAGAAATGTCCAAATTACGTTCCGGCTTATCACGGAGCATTTACCAATGCTGTCTTTCAACGTGAGAGAGGAGAGAGAAGGGCGAGATGAAACGGGACGTATCGCAAGGGAAAGGATCGAACGTACCTTCACGACGGCACAAGGTGGAAAGCGTTTTATCGATTGACCTATATCGTGAATTGTCTAAAGCGCCGTCCAGGGGCGCTAAGAACTAACCTAAATAGCAACCCGCCCCCGATATATCGATATCCGCATACCAGGAAAAACGCCCGGTCGTGTTCGATAGAAAGAATTTAAATAAATCTCCACTCGATGCATTTCAGCTCATCATCCGTCCAGAATGTTTTTCCTCCAGAGACGAATTCGTAACTCCGATTACTCGACGAAGAGCACAGATAACGATAAAATAATAATAATAATCCTGCATTCTCTACAGGAAATTGCTACAGGAAATTTCTACACGGAAAGAGCAATTTTGCTGAAGAATCTAAATACAGATGAAAATAATGTTGGGCCATCAAAATAATTAGATAATTTATTTAGGACAAAATTTGATTGCTAGAATATCATAATATTTTACAGCATTACTCGTCATGCTTGATATTTCTTTCTTAATCTTTCTAAATTATTTTGATGATCCAATTGAATTACTTTCAGATCTGTATCTAGCTAAATTTTTAGATTCTTTAGTGCAAAAGAAAGTAAGAAAGGACACTTACTCGCTCCTTACCCTCCCTAAATTTTAGCAGAGAAGAGAATTCACAAATTATGAAAATTATTTAAATGATGAAAAATTAACCGCTCACCGCCTAATTTGTAGCTCATGTCCATTTTTATTAATGTAAATTAACTTTAATCTCGGTTCAATTTACTCTTCATCTTTTTCTAATTTTTAGAACCAAGATTAAATTTAAACTACATTGATAAAAATGGGCATCACACATTATTAAGAAAGTTCGTTGGAGATCCTCACTTCCAAGGCTGCTTTTAATACACATAAATAATTCACTAAGTTTTGTAGATAAATTCTTATCTCCTTCCCCCCCCCCCAACTAAAATTCTGGGTACGCCAATATAGTTTAATCCCGGTTTAACTAACGCTTCATCCTTTTCTAGTTGTAAAAATTAGAAAAAGATGAAAAGTAAGTGAAACTGATTAAAGTTAATCCACATTGGTAGAAACGGGGCAAAAACGAAGCTTTGACAACATCAACAGGGATTAAAAATCGATGTTGAAAGCTTCGTATATACATGTTAGAGCTTCATACATGTTAAATACGTCATCGTTTTAACGTGACAGCGGCATTGTACCTATCCGTTCCTCGCGAAGGAAAGAGAGGAGGGAGAGGAGAGGAAAGACACGACGGACTCGAACCCGTGCGCGTCTGCAAATAGACACGAATGATTCGACTCTTGACAGATAGGTCACCGGGTCAGATTAACTACCCCCGGTGCGCTCGAAAATAACGTGTCTCGCATCATTCCGTGATTGCTCGCACACGCGCGCTGATATATTCGGACGTCTGTGGTCGCGCGCGATAAAAAAGAAGCAAGAAAGGTTCAATGATCGCGATGTGACAGTCCGAGAGTCAGAGTCGTCTCTCGAATTACGTTAGCGCAGATCGTATCGTCTGACAGAGTCAAGGACGAGTTCTACGAGAGAGAACGTCGGAAATAGTAAATAAATATACAAACAATAAGCAGAGAAGCGAAAAGACTGTGCTACCATCGTCGGTCGCGAGTTTTCATGTCCACGATGGAGCCAGCCATCTTTTTTTTTTTTGCATGACATTCTATAATATTATATATGGAAGTTCATTCAAAAAGGATGATTTTACTAAAGTATTTTTATAATATGTTTTCGACCGCAGTGAATTTGAACCGATCTGGGTTGGATTAATGACGTTACGTGCTTTATTATTAATAGAGCATGTGTGACGTCATTAATCCAACCCAGATAGGTTCAAAGTATCATTGTAATCGAAAACACGTTATGAAAATTTTGGTAGAAATCTGAAAAATGATTTTGCTGAATCTGCCAAAATAATTATGTAGGACTAGTTGTTAGAATGTCGAAACTCTTTTGGGATTCCTATGTAATTATTTTGATAATCCAACAGAATTATTTTCTCAAAATGAATCTATTTAAATTTTTAGATACTTCAAAATAGTTCCTTTCGTGCCTGGATCTGAATATGCAAAAAGAAATCGCGCTGCGATTAGGCTCATATCCGGGGATTATATACTGGAGATTGAGACTGCAAATTGGAAATTCAATTTAGGATAAAGCGTGTCAGGATTAAAAATTATCTGATTGGCCGAATTCTACTCTCCAATTCATAACCCTCGATCTTTCAGGCATAGCTCGATATGGGCTACTGATAAAAAAATCAGACGTGAAGCTATTCGATGCGTTGCAAGGCAAAAGCAAGCGTGAATCAAATAGCTCGAATTAAAATAAGATCAAGCTACATCATATAGACTATGCTTTAAACTATGTATCCGAATGTCTCATTTTGTGTGTCGTGTTATCGTTCACGATGTTCGTATAATATCAACAATTAGCGTGTACACACAGTCCAATATTTAAAACGCACTTGCTATAATCAGAGTCAATTCTCATGATACAAAGAACTCTCATAAATTAATTACGTTAATCCTTTCAAATTATATTAATCGTTATATATTAATTATATTAAACCTTTCAAGGATTTAAATAACTTTTGTTTCATCTATTTTGAATAGAAAATGCCTATGATTTTTTAGACTAATTTAATTATTAAATTAATTGTATTTGTTTCCTTCAGTATAACTTTCAGTATTTTCTTTAGTCAAGTATACTATTTAATATTGTAGAATACACACGTCTATAATACGACTGTTTGAAATCTTTAAATAATAGGTTAATAACGATAATGCTGATATAGACATTCATATTGGAATTTTAATCAGTAAAATTAGCATTAGAGACGCATAAACTCTTTCTCTTTTTTCATTAACAATTAATTAAAGTATTGGATAGTTTAGAGACAGGATGATCAAATTTATCGAGTGAAGAGGGTTTCAAATACGATTCTAGATTATCTCGTACAAAAATGTGGAGTGAAAACGTTTCACTGTGTGTGAAAATACTCAGCAAAAACAAGTATCAGTCTCAAGAGATTAGGTAAATAAATCTAGGTAAATAATCTGACACTGCATTCTACGGAAGGCGGAAGTTGAAACAGCGACGACAATCAATTCAGAGCGATACACATCCGGTGTCAAACAGACGACTTTTGAGATCGATGAATCGTCTTACACTGACTTTCGATCAGCTGTTTGGCGCACATCCAGCATACAGTCTCACGATCGGACTATGAAAAGTGGTATCTGACTGTTGGCTAAAATAATTATAGATCACTATCATCAAGAAGTATCATCAATTAACGTAAAATCGAGATCTCGGACGTAAACTATATTCAATCTTTCAATTTTCATCTCTTTTTCTCAGCGGGGCAAAAAAATTCTAAAGTTTTGTCTAACGGGTTTTTCACAACAAGTCATTATCTAAGCTTTAAGTCATAAGAAATTAGGCTCACTGTAGAAAATGAATTTTAAAATTCTCTAACTTTTCTAGGTTTTCCAGATGAAAATAGAAAATTTTCCACGAGTAATATAAAATATGTAAATTTTTACATTTAGACTCGAGGATTATAGGAAAGTAGTCTATATTATTAAAAACAACGGGGAAAAAACTTAGTAGCACAGTGCAATTTTGGGTGCAAATTCAAGCTAGCAAAAAATAAATTAGTTTTGGAAAAAAAATGTAGTTATGACGATAAAGAGGGATCAAATAAAAATACTGAATAAAATTTTAATTATTTTATTAAAATCGTTTAAAGTGCACAAGTTTTGCACGTATTTGACTATAAACGTAAGATATATGTAATATTTAAAAAATTATAACAATTAATTGGAATAGGAGCAGAGAATTGTGAGCAAATTTCGAAATTCCAGACTTTTTTACATTCTCTGCTGACTTTTCCCAGTTTTCTGATCTGTGGCAACCCTAGAAATTGATCAATCGCAGTCGAATGTGAGAAGACTAATCGACCATGATCGGTTAAGTAATATTCTTACGACTTAAAAAAAAGTAGAGCACAGATTTTTGCATAAAGTCTAAGAAAATCAACCAATCAGTCTTACATTTCATTAAAAGGAAAGAAATGAAGAATTACGATTGGTTTTCTTATGCATTATTGAAGACTGTGTTTTCTCGCCCTAAGTCTTCGGTAATGATTTATTACAATAGGAAGGAAACAAAAGATGAAGAATAGAGAATTGATTTCTAAAAAAGCGTAAAATTTACGCGATCGTTTCTCCGCGGAGCATCTCTTCGGGGGGAGGGGAGGAGGGGTGAGAGCACGCGCCTCCCTCATCTACTTACTATTCGCGGCGACTCGGTATTGGGGCGGCATTTGCGTTTGCTGTTGCTGCTGCGGTGGCTGCTGCTGCTGCTGCGGTTGCTGCTGATGATGCTGATGATGGTGATGACCGAGGTGACTAATGTTAACGGTGAGCTGGGGATGCGTCAGTTGATTGAGATGGGGACTCGGTGACGGCGGCGGCGGCGGTTGATGGCCGGGATGCACATGGTGGTTGTGACCCGGCTGGGGATTTTGCGGATGCGACGCCGTGAGAGGGTGGTGATGTTGGGGATTACCGCCACAGTGCGGCAATAGACAATGCATGGGTCCTAAGGCACCGACGGCGACACCCACTGCGCCCTCCTTCGAGACGCCATATCTTGAAACCATTCTTCCGGATGGAGAGCAGCCCGGAGAGCTGCTAAGCTTTTTCCTTCGTGCGAGAGAGCGACTTTGCCTCGCTCCTCTCCTCTCCTCCCCGCCACAGAGGCAGAGGCCACTTCACCCTCGGCGCCTCGTCCACACGGCTGAGATTCTCCCCTCCTCTCCGTTTTTCCTCGGAGTCGTTGGTTAGATACGACTCGACGTCGTCATCGACGAGGCTCCACGAGGTATATTTACGTAACAGTAAATGCGGCAATAGAACGAATTCGCGAGCATCGTCGCGATCCGTCGTCGTCTCCGTCGTCTTCTCTCTTGATGCCACCAGATATCTCGATGCCACGAAAATTACTGACGACTGTCGCGAATAAGCTGGCGAGATCCTTCTCCTCGCTGGCGCGCTTCACACACATCCGCACACAACAAAACACACACACGTTACTACGACCGTTACGGTTTCCGTTTCGGCCGCTTGACTTCTTCCTCGACGTGCACACCTCAGGCGCGCGGCCCGTCAACTCGTCGATCGTCGATAATGGCGCGTCATAGTGACCGCGCGCGCGTCTCTTACTCCACTCTCGCTTCTTAAGTATTTCTAAATCTCCGCCGTCCTCGATGGATGATGACCTTCGTCGCGCTTCTCCCCACGAACGGCATCAAGCATCGCCGGCGAGGAAATCTGTCGTTTACTCGTCTCTCGCCGAACGGGGATAATATCAGAACGCACACGTGGTCGAGATTCTCACGTTTATAGATAGAGTGAGTGATAGAGTGAGTGAGAGAGAAAGAGAAAGAACACCGTCCGATCACTCACTCGACGAGATCACTTGACGTACGTGACCTCGTACAGCACCTGCGAAAAATGAATACCTTACGAGGATTGTCGCGCGACCGTCGCGCGGCCAACGCCGACTGTCACGGGGAGAATTGTCGTCGTCGTCGTCGTCGCGTGTGAATGTCGCTCGCGTACTTTGTATAGGTGGCGGACTATCGCAGCCCGTCCAAAATCGATATTTAAGGCTCGACCGGCGCGTCGTCTCTCCCTCCTCCTCTCGCGCGCGCCCTTCGTCTCTACGTGTCTGTATATGTGTGTCCGTGTATCGCCCACTCCCGCGCTACGAGTTTAACACTCCGGTGCCGTTGAAACTCTACGGAGCGGAACACGCGGCTTATTTTATCAGATCAGAGCCGGCCATGCGGTTGCGTTTTCGTCGCGTCGCCGATGAAAACGAGAATGAGAGACAATTTTTAGCCCTCTACTGCCACGACCGTGAGAGATCAGGACAGCGGCGAGGCTACTGTTGTGTGATGAATCGGGCGCGTTCGGGCCGCGCGCCGAGAAGTCCCGAGCGCGCCAACTCGTCGTCGTCGTCTGAGCCCGAGTGTGTAACCCCTCTCGCGTTTGTACGTCGGGAATAGAGTTGGGCAATTTTCCGCTACGAGTAGTCACTTACGAAAATAATACGTCTGTATAATACAGGTGTAATACTAATAACACGTATACATACATAACACGTATAAAGTTACGTTCGACGTGTTAGAAAAATCGTGTACAGAACGTTGTTTGATACATGCCCAACCCTGCTTGGAATGATGCGTCTTCGAATGAGGGACAAAACGGAGGGAGAACGATAAGGAAAAACGAAATCCCGCCGAAATCGTTCGTTTTGCGTCGATCGTCACGCGTTCTCTCTCACCCGCGTGCAGCATGCACGCACGCACGCACGCACAGCCGCTGCCTCCACACAGCGCGCGCACACGCACGTATAATAATGGCGCGGGCGAACGTTACGCGACACGGAATGTCCTATGGCGCACAACCGAGAACCACCGATGGAAGACAGGAGAAATAAAGAGAGCGCGACTGAGAACGCGTCGTTCGTTCCACGGCACAGAACTCACTTCGTGCTACGAAGAGTTTCACCGAATGAATGATCAAAGTCGTGCATCGATGGAGCAAGTATACTCGGGGTGACGCGAGCGTACCCTTCCCCAAGGGACGCGTTAGGTTCGACTGAGAGCCAGTGAGAGTAGACGAGCCCTTCCCATACCGACCTACGACGAATCGCGTACCGCCTGTTGACTCCGACGCCATCTACCTGCTCCTGAATAAAAGACGTTCAGGGACGTAACGATGGGACTGGGAGCCTCGCTCCACCCCTCCATCCCCACCGATCGTTTTTCCGAAGTTCAAATTGAATTTCTCATACTTTCCAGAAAAGATACAGTTGGAATTTTTGATACTTTCTAGAAAGGACACAGTGTAGCATGGTGGAATCATTACATCCTTGTTGTTTGCTTACGTTAAACTAGGATGAAACGACTCACTATGTCCTTGCTGAAATGCATCTTTCCAAGTAAGCCTAAGTTTACTGCATCTATTGTGTTAGGGTGAAGATCTCGAAACATGATAGGTATATAGTAAATTTTAGGCTTAAGGAATTGATCTAATATAGTTTAGAATATTCTTCTCACATTAATTCCTTAAAGCTTAAGGAATTATTATAAACTCCATTGAATTGTAATCAATCCTATATCTATTGTATTTAAGGACTAAGGGCGCGCACGCACGCACGCACACACACACACAGAGAGAGAGAGAGAGAGAGAGAGAGAGAGAGAAATCTTGCATAATGCATAAAAATATAAGTCGATCAAATTCTTCGTTTCTTTCTTTTCTTTTCTTGAAATAAAAGACTTCAGTTGATTTTCTTATATCCATACGTTATGCAAAAATCTGTACTTCTGCTCAAACTTTAGATATGAAGTTTT
>Ga0157364_1000430_pt1 | contig 27951 bp, 9 predicted proteins | sample AttsexASBM2_FD_111476 | JGI IMG/M metagenome (GOLD analysis project Ga0157364, IMG submission 111476) | Fungus gardens microbial communities from leaf cutter ant in Ribeirão Preto, State of São Paulo, Brazil - Atta sexdens ASBM2 | ecosystem: Host-associated > Fungi > Mycelium > Unclassified ... | reverse complement strand
TTAATTTATAGCTAATTGTGGTGGATGTATCTTCTTCGCTGTACTTTATCGCATCATGCTGTTAATGTCTCACATTACTTTAAAGCCACTGGCTTTTAAAGACTTAAGTTTCTTTCAAATTAACAAACTTTTGGAAACTCTAGCTCTTCCTTGAAGCTTTCTATTGTCTCATAGGCTTCGATCAGTCAAAGAGACCGATGAACCTTAAAGTCGAGCTTATATATTTATGACATATCTTGTGGTTGCTCAAAGTATCGGCGGATTAACGGGAGAATCGTGCTCCATCTCACCTCAGGGAGGACCGCAGGACTGCGAATAGAAGGCGAAGGAGTCAGCGGCGGCGTGAAGGAGGAAGGACGAAAAGGGGGGAGGATGTGGCGTGCGGTAGAAACGGGGTAGAGAGGGCTTAGTGAGGAAGGGGACGGCTCGCGGACGGCTGGAAGCGAGGGGGGCCTCGACAGGATAGGGGGCAGGGGCGAGAGAGCGGGAGGAACACGCTCTCCCTCCGGTGCACACTCTCGTGGTGACTCCGACCGGCAAAGTGCTCGCGTTCGTGAAAGTCCACAGACGACTTTCAGGGTCGTCTGCTGCGCGCGTTCGTCGTCGTCGTCGTCGTCGTCGTTCCATCCCGAAGCCGGCTGGCGGCTTCTCGTCGAGAAGAAGCCACCTCGAGAGGTGAGAAGACCGGTACTCTCTCGCACTCCTGTAAGTTTCAGCGAGACGCGAGGATCCGTCAAAGATTGACCTTCACTTCTCTCCCGAAAAAGCATCAAAGAAAGAAAGAAAGAAAGAAAGAGACAGAGAGAGAGAGAGAGAGAGAGAGAGAGAGAGAGAGAGGGAGAGAGAGAAGAGAGAGACAAAGAGTATCTGGACACAAGACGTTTACGGCTTAGTGACCGTGAGATTCGGAAGGTGTGTCTTTACTCGAGAAGTACAAAGGATTCGGTGAGCTACTCATCAGTAATAGAGATTCAAGTGTATCATTCAGTCGCGATCATCGTCCACGTTGTTGTGTTTGTTTATTAAGAGTGACACTCCCTTTAGTATCTGAAGAAATTTCAGTTTGATTTTTGCTTAGACTGTGGAAATCTGTATGAACTGCTTCTGTTTAAGATGAAGAAATGGTTCAAGCCTGTGAAGAATCTGTGCGGTTAATCGGTTCAGTTAATTTGATCGTTTTGTCAGGAGTTTTATTAGTGACATATCTTTGTGTCATTTCAGAGCTTAATTCAATATCAAAACGTCACATTTTATTTTGTATTAGAGCATCAGTTAATTTCTTTTCGTTGAAGAGATCTCATGGATATGAGATAGTTGGTGAAAAAACAGATACATTTTAAAGTGGTACGATATTTTATCTTCATTGAACAGTGCTTCTGATGTTACTTTCAGAAATCTTAGTGTACCTAGATAGTTTCAGTACTCGTGCACTAACGTCAAGTATAAATACATACGTACGGTGGATGACGAAGGATCAGGGATCGATCGGCATCGACGGTAGCCGTTGGGCTGGTTCGATATACGCGAATAATAATAGGTTAGCGCTCGTATACTTAACCGTGCGTGTCTCAGAGCGCCTACGTTCCTCTTTCATGCCTGGAGATATCACAAGAAATTAACGACAGCGTTCGTCAGTGAAAGAATCCATAATTTTTCAAAAAAAAAAAAAGATTACTTTATAAAATTTTTTACTGAAGAATTTTTAGTGATATTAATTGCTATATATCTATCTATATCGGAATTACACCCACTTGTATATTGTACATACATATAAACGATATCATTTGAGTGAGATATAACACTTCTTGTCTTCAAGATTTCGTTCCTCGCGAAGATGACGTCCCGCTTGCGCGGCCCTTCGGCAGTGAAGGACACGCCGAGGGCCGCTCCGTTCGCCAAGGATCATTTTCATCGAAGCGAGACGGAAATACACTCCAGCCGGTCGTGCAAGAACGGCGGGCGCGGCAATCGTTATCATTTCGGCATGTCAAAGCAACACGACAACAAGGTAGAGCGGAACGGACAGGAATATAATAAGAACTTTGCACAGACGGAAGAGAACAATGCCGATCTGTTATACAAGAAGAGTAGAGAACACTTCGGTTCTTGGGGCATTAAAGACATCGTCCAAGATGACAGAAAATCGAGGAAACAGGATCCCGAGGATATGCAACTGACAAATGGAAAATTCAGGAGCGAGCTTGTGGGTGCAAAGCCGGATAAATCGCACGATCGTCCAGAGTATCGAGATGAAGGATATGTGGGATCTTTACCGAGGGAGGGCCGACAAAAAAGCGAGTTCGTCGAGAGAGATCTCAATGACTCTTATAAATCGAGAATGAAAGAATCCTGGGAAGAGGAGATGGAGTCGAGGAATCGAGAAAAGATATCTAAGATTAGTAGAAGCAACGACAATAATAACGATTTGATGCAACCCGTTGACGAGAGAGATATATTACTTAAGGAGATCGAAAATTTAGCTACCGATGGCAGTCAGTCGCCGGACCGTAGAATCCAGGCGATGATCGAGCGATTGAAGTCACGAGAGGAGAGCAAACTACGATTTAAGAGAGAGCAGAGATCAACGAGTCCTGAAAAGGAAGCGCATGGCAAGACGAAAAATGACGGTAGGAATGATATAAGATCGCCGATCATTAATTATCCGCACGATAATTTATCCAACGAACGAGATCGGAAACTAAAAGATAATCACGACTTTGAACCGCGTAGATCGAGCGAGTCTAAGCTGCGTGGAAAATATGATCAAGAAGAAGATGCAATTCAACGTGAGCGATCTACTGATCGAAAATCGAGAAGTTCTGAGAGGCGGAACGAGGCTCGCGAGCTTCGACGAGACGACAGTTTCCGAAAAACGAATGACACTTACAATGCTGAGAGAAATTACCGAAGGAAATCGATAGAAGACGAAGAAAATCATCCTCGATCGAGGGACAATTCTTCAAAGAGGAGGAGTTACATTTATGAGGGTTCTCCGGAGAATTTTGACGTGAGGATACAGAAGTACGATCGGGCTCTTCTTGAACCTAGGAGAGACCTGGACCGAAGTTCGCCCAGGCGAAGTTCGTCCAGAGAACCAAATCTGACTAGGAAGGAATCTCTAAAGGAGTACGATCGAGAACCGATAACCAAGAAGAATTCTTTCAAAGCTGAATCTAAGAGGACAACTAGCAAGGATCGTGAATCTAATTTGACCAGAAAAACATCGTTTAAAGACCGTGATAACGAAGCGTACCGTGATAAGAAGCACATGTCGAAAAATCAACACGAGACCTCGATCAATTATTTCGGCAAGGATCAGGAAGACTTATCATGTAAAGATTCTTTCAAAGATGTAAGCACAGATATAAATAAAAAAGGTTTCTTTAGGGTACGAGATGGTGAATTTGATAAAACTTTTTTAAAAGATCAGAATGACAATGCAGAGAAGAGAGTCTCATCCACGGAACATGCGAGTGGCGTCAGCAGGATTGTCCTGAGAAATATTGATGACGAATCGAGCAGAAGCAACTCATTTAAAAATGTAAACGAAGATTCCGGGAAGAAGAATTCGTTTAAGGAAAAGAATGTCGAGTTTGGCGAGATTTCCTGCAAAGATCATGAGAGAAATTTAGAAAGGAGGAAGAACAGTTTCAAGAACGATGATAAGGAATTCGGGCGAACGTTGTATCACGATTACGAGAATAATATCGATCGGAAAACTGCGAATGATCGATATATAGAGTTCGGCAAGGTATCCTTTAAGACGCAAGATGACGAATTACATGTTTCAAGTCCTCCTTTCGAGGAGGAGAACAAAGCAACAGTCAGAACGAATTCTTTCAAGAAGCGTGACGTTTCCCCGAAAAGACGCCCATCGTTGCGAAGCAGAGATCACGAAATATTCGATAGGAAATCGGATAGACACACGAGAACGTTGTCGCCACCGAAGAAAGATGAGGCAGAGAGTAATGCCAAAAACTCGAAAAATTTCTGCGCCAAAACTTGGTACGAGAACAACCGGATTTTCTCCGCGAAGTATCTGCGGGATCACAGTAAGGTGCGAAATGCTCCAGAAGGGCAACTTGATGTCGACGTCTCGCCGGAGCGAGGATTCTTGATCCTGCAAGACACACGGGGCGGCACAGTCGAGGCAACTACGAACGATCCTGAGGAAAATCGCTTCGAGACGCGTGGCAGAATTGACTCGGGCGACAGCGAGTCGCCACGATTTTCCTCGACTCATGATCGCAACGGTACAACGATCATCAGGATACGATCATCGGAAGATTCCGGCAGCGTAGCAGAGAGACGCCGGCGGCGTCGTCCGGCGCAAGAGATATGCGCGGTTAGACCTAAGAAATACGAAGACGACGATGAGGACAGCGACGAGGACGAGGAAGAGGATCGTTGGCGGAGAACTCGAAGGGACGGCGGAATTCTACCGGGGAGAGGCGGCGGCGATGCCGGCGATGCGACACCCTCGAGAACGATCTGGAACTACCGCGAAGGGGTATGGCACTTTCATGAGTCAATTGCTTTTGATCGTTCCTTTATGGTTCAGAGGCGCGAGGCGATTTTCATAAATCGCTGGAGGAGATGAAAAAGGTAGCAGTCTTGATTGGAAACGATAAGCGTCACATAACGTTGATTCGAGGCGTTTATATCGAGGATAAGTTCCCGAGGAAGAGAAAGCCCAGCTTTCCCGTTCTTTCGACCCCTGTCACCATTTGCTGGGATCGGCCTATAGTTACGGCGATTGTGTCAATTTTCTACCGTTCCTGGAATTCGACTCGAAGCAAATTTGTTCCAACATTGAAATCGTGCGGAGGTGAAATTGTAATGTCGCGTGTGGTCGTAATGCGAGAGTCGTAATTCTTGTTCTACTCTCATCTCGTATAGCAAGGCACTAGTGGATGGTCGTTTAAGAAATATTGTTCGATAATTCAATCCTTTTGTAAACAGTATTATATTTATAACCGACATATGGCTTAGTCATTATCAATAAGTTTTAAATTTTCTTATTGGTTTCATGCAAAGCGATACATAGGTTATCATTTGCATTTAATAACGGAAGATGATATTTTTTAATTTGAAAGTAAGATTATTATGTCATAAATCATTGATAAATTTTTGATAAGTTAAATATTGGAAAGCTTAATTATTGATTTTTTTAAATAAAATAATATATATTGGAACATTTAATAGTCATTTAATAGTCATTTATGATATCAGAAATATGCAATTAAACGATATATCCACTAAATAAATCATGGACTTAATATTATGTATATTATTTATAACAGCTAATAAGCATAATTACAGACTATTGGCCGAACCATTACCATTTAATACCTGAATATTATAGAATTAGCGTGCAAGCGTTATTATTATAACTTTAGTAAGAAAGAGAAGATTAATTCCAAATTTATAGCTATAATTGAAAATTATAAGAAGCTAAATCTTTTTTAAATATATAATTCTTATTTAAATATATAATTATCAGAAATAAACATAAATTCGATGATCATTTACTGGTGCACTTACAATAGTAGCGATTTTCTCGCGAGCAGAATTTGAAAAGTTCGAATATACGGAGTTACAATATCATTTAAATGATGAGACATATACTGAACTGGTTTGGTTTGCAGTATCGTTTATGCGCACTTTGTGTATTTACTTATCGACGATTTTTCGTGATCGTTGGCGAGCGAAAAGCAGTATTGTTATCTCTCGCACGTTGAGTACGAACGACTGAATCACCATGGAAATCTTGCGCAATATTACACGGCCTCGTACACTAAAATTGCAATTTGCCTGGAATTTCGTGATGGCCGTTTTACGGTTGAGAGAGCGCGATACCTTAAAATTAAGTGGCTATATTGGAGATGATAAGTTTCGTAACTTGCGTGAATATAAACGCAACAGCGAATTGTGTGTAGCAGGATTTTATTAAAGATCTCTCCTGATTAATCGGTCTCATCAATTTTTATTCTCCAACCCTCGCAACGCGTTACATTTCACTAAATCGCATAAAATAATTTTCTCTCTCTTGATATACAAAATACAATATATTATAATAATTTTATTCATAAATTCATTGTCATTTAATTTATATTGATCAATTTATATTTATTCTTTTCCATATTTTAGTCATCTGTTCTTGCTAATATTATTAATGTGCTTTTTTTATTTATTTTTGTACATGCATTATAAACATTATTTTTATTTTCATTTTTTAATTGTAAAATATATTTTACGCGATTTGCAAGAACTGTTTTTTTAAATTAAACAATATCAATGTCCAACCTTATCGATGTTCAAACACACTGGTTTCTTAATAAACTTCATAAGCGTTTCAGATCCAGAACGAGCAATTTATAATCTCCATTTATCATCCACGCCTATTTACGTCCACAGGGTGCACAAATTACGCTTCACCGCGGTTCAATCCGATTAAGTGAAAGCTAAATACCGGTAGCTCGACTGCTACCATTGCTAATCCTTTAAATGGTAATGACGCAATGACTCGCTGTGAAAAATTTTCGTAAAATCAATTTTATCATAATATTATTATCATCAAATAAATATTATTTTCTGCTAAAACAATTAGAAAAAAATAAGTCGAGAAAATAAAAAAATCGTAAAGGATTTCCTATCATATAATTTTCACATACATATAACGTTATTAAAAAAAGTAAGATTTTATTACTTGCATTCAAAATCTAACTTTTCTTTTAATAACTGTTAAAGAAATAGAATAGTATTTTTATTTTTGCTCTTTATACAAAAGAATACCTATAATTAAGTATTGTTATAAATAGCGCTAGAAGAAATAATTTTCACTCTAATCTTCGTAGTTATAACTGAGATGAGCAAAATGGCTCTCGTCAATTTTGAGGTAATCGAGTCGATTATGTAATTCGATTTCGCATTTTGCATCTTGAAGCAAACCAAATTTTTCCAGCGGGAATTACTTATCAATTTGTCGTCGAGTCTGCCGTGGCACAGGTTTTCAACGCGCGAACTTTCGTAATCACCTTGTCTATTGGCCAACGCGTCATGCAAATGTCAGTGAACCGCCCACGAGCTGAATGGCCAGTATCGCGCGTAGGACACGTCGTTACGGATAACATCTCTCCTTAAACGGGTCGTCGTTAAAAATGCGGCCTTTGTCCGCGGGATAATCGAGTGATCGGTTCGTTAAGGGGGTAGGTATGAGTGTGGATCCGTTATGTTCTAATCAATCTTCCAAGATCTACAGAATGAATTTAAACGTTAATTATATTGGCCGAATGCGGAAACAATACATAATAATTTTGACCATATTTAATGCCGGTATTGAAAATGTTACATTAATCAAGGAATAATAAAGAAAAACACAGTTTAACTCATTTTAAATAATTATAAGTGGAAATCGTTTAACGTTTAGTTTTTGGAAAAAATATATTTAATTGGTATATAATTCTAAATGCGAATTAATATTTCGACGTTTTAACAGCGGTTATAATCCGTTAAAAAGCAATCGAGCGAAAGTGCGCAACCATCGAATTAAACCAGATTCGCCAAACTGCATTCTCGCTACAATTCTGCGTTACAGCAGCGCTGTTGATTTCGAGCGGCAAATGATTGGAATAATTCTTCACAATGCTTGCGGTATGTTAATTCTAAGTAATCTGTCTTCTTGAGCAACACAACCGCAATCAAAAGCATCGTTTAATCATTTCAAGAGCTACTTTTGCGCAAAAATTATAGATGGATGAAAGGTCCTTTAATGCTTAGAGCGATAATTAATCAGAAACATATTAACGCAATAAAGTTGTAAATTCAATACTTTCGAATTTTTTAAACTGAAGTTACATTAATTTATTACCATGAATTAATTAAAAATAATCTTTATTAAATCTTCAGCAATCGTGATTTTTCATTTTATGCTTATTATATAGACATAAGAAAAGTTAGATATCGAAATATTTCTGCAGACTCAAAATAATTAACCTCTCGTTTCTCCTGTATTTTTTTGCGATCCGCCTTGACATCGTAAGGAAAACAGGCCCTTCACCGCACGGTGAGTCAGAACGAAAAATATGTTAATTAGATAGCAACGCTCAGCACGCTACGGGTATCGGTATTCGGTATTGCTATATATAGACAGCTAGAGACAGATCGGCGACTGCCGGCATATTTTCCAACGCGTGTCTACTCGATATTTGGCGATGAGGCCAGCAGCGAGAGAACCGAACGTGGGCAGACCGACCATATATGCCGGCCGGAAGGTTCTTGAACGCATCCAACGCGCTTCGGGCGCTTTCTTCCATCCAACACGGCGGTTTCTTCTTCTTCTCTCCCTTTGTAGACAAACCGGTGACTGTGGACTAAGACTTAGAAACCTCTTGTAGACCCGACTGGCGCAAACAGTTTCCAGACACTCAGCGGTTCCTTTAATGCAGTGATTTATGATCTCAGAGATCGATATCAATTCTTTAACCATTTGTAGCAACCATATATTTTGTTAAAATTTGCTTTTTTTTCTTATTTTCTTATTTTCTTCTTTTATATAAGGTAAATAGAAATATAAACTGTAATTATATTATTTCGCGACATAAAATTGCATAATGGTACACTGAGAAAAATTATTTGCGATATACCATATTTATTTTATTGAAATAAATTCTTATTTAAACATATACATGAGTGAAAAACGTCATATTCAGTCAAGGCGCAGTTATTCGTGTCTAATAATATTTCTTATGAATGTATACAATTTCCTAGTTCAAGCTAATCGTGTGCCAATTATTTATAGGTCTTGAAACATACCGAAGCTGGATTAGTAATATCACAAATCAAATTGAAGTAATTTAATGTTATTGCTGCAAATAAGCATCTTAAAAACTATAATAATTTATTGAGAAAAATATTATCGTATAGCCGAGTTTCCTTATTTAAATATGGCGTATTCCTGGCAAATAAACCATCTATTTTATTTTTTTACAATTAATGAGATATATATTTCATAGAAATTATTAATATTTCATAAATATATTTTGTCACAGTCAAATCTTTTATTATCAAATATCGAAAAAAACTTTATATATAACTTGTGAACTTGTTTCGACTTTTTCCTCAATATTACGCTTTCTCGCTAGTCCTCAATAATTCCACTAGCATGTCTGTAGATCAATATTTAGTATATAGTAAAGTACAGTTTCGAACGTAATGCAATTCTGAACGAAATAAAATAATCCAATTTTCGAGATTCGATTTGATAATACTGATCTCAATTGAAGGAAGAAAAAATCAAAGAGGAAAAAATCAAATTTAAATTTTGTTTTGCTCAGAATTGTATTATATTTGAAATGATATCATCTTACCCTATTATTATTTTACATATTTCTTTAACCATTTGTAGCAACCACATTATTTCGTTAAAAGTTGCTTCTGATAAATTAAAAACTTAGTTGTAAATTATTATAATTAATATTTTTATGAATAAATAATATTTACGTTTTTAAAAATTTTTTTATATAATTAAATCAAAATCAATCTCAACTTGATATCTAATAATCTCCAACATATTAAATGAGCGGGAGGAATAAACGCGCTGTCAAAAATACTTGAAATGTTTTTAAAAAACACGATGGCAGCTGATGACTAATGCACGGTGAAACATCCATTATTTACGTTGCTCGAGCCTGAGCAATTTTAACTTCTAAGGCGTGCAAGGAAATCGACGTGTTATTAATGTTTCCTGAACGATAATACGAGGTGATAGTTGCACCAGAAGCGGCCGATAAATTAGCTCGATGATAATATAATACACCTATTACATCCTGCTCGCTCGTCGATTTATCTAATGTGGAAACTGTTAATAAATGTACTTAAAGCTTCCTTCCTTAACTTGTAGACTCAGCAATATTTTACGTTCGACATTAAATTTCCGGATACCATTTATTTGGTTAGTACATCCTTGGCTTGAAATCTTTTAATTTTTATAGCGGTAGATCTTAAGTCTTATTTTTTAAATTAAAAAAAGTAGAAACAGACGTTGATTAAATTAAAAAGAAGAGAGAAGCAAAAGGCTGTGTACTATTATTTGTTAATCAGAAAGAGATATATAATTTTACTCGTATAATAAACTTTTTATTTTTAACGCAATCAGCCAGCTTAGTCGCAGTTAACGTTTGTTTCGTGTCACTGATTCGTGTCACTGATTCGCTGACGCATCAGCAATTATTAGTGACGTGCTCATTAGCGGTTCATCGTTCTCTTACGAATGAGATACACACTTTGTATAGTGACAAGGCTCTTGCAATTAAAAACTTTTCCTAATTGCACGTGGCTCATCATTTGGTTTGGACCTTGTCCTCATTCGCACGTGTTAGCGAACGTCATGCATATACGAAACAACGTCGTACTTTCTCCGTGAATTTTTTCTTCGTCTCGAGGAAAAATTCGTGGATTAGAATTCCAAAGTGCTAACACGCTTCGCTTTTTGGAAAACTCAGTTTTAATATTGATATTTTGTTATATTTAAATAGGATATTTTTATTCGTTTATCGAATTGTCATCAAGTCGCAGATTCATAAAACAACGCGTGCATAGTGTTTGTTTGACATTTACAATAATCAAGACCTTTCACTATTCTGCAATTAATCGATTTCATCGATCACGTCGATCGAGGACGTTTGCATTTACATTTTTGGAATTTGGACATTTACATTCAGACATTTTAGACAAATAATCTGTTGAATTAATTTGAATTTTAATTTGCTGATTGCTTTCGATATTTATCATTGATTTATAAATTTTTTAAAAGTGTTTGTACGTTAATTATTGAATTTTAAAAAATTGTTTTTAAATTTTTAATTTCATGAAAAGAACTATATATATTAAATTAATTTTTCATCTTTATTATTTAATGAAAATTAATGGTGATATCTCGGATATTTGGATCAAGCATAGCAACTTTTTATATTATTGTTGAATAGGCAAAATATAAATTTACATGCTGCAAACTTAATTCATACAAAACAAAACAAATTATTAGAATTAAGAATTAAGATAATACTTATATTAATATTTTAAAATATATTTATTTATTATATTGATTTACTATATTTATTACATTGATTTACTATATTATTAATTTATATACTTGTTTATCATGTTAATCTATTTATTAACGATAATTTATTAAAATTTATTTATTTTATTTTATTTTTTAGGGCGTCCTCATTACGGACGTAGAAGAAGGACAACCATGTTTACAGTGTGGAGAAACATGTTCCGGATTCTCACCGCATACTTGGAGGTAAGTTTTTTATGTAACAAAATAAACATTGTGACGAAAGCAAAGCTCAAAAATATAACTGTGAACATAACGTCGGATTCAATAACGTCAATTGTGACATAAACATGAGTATCGCTTTTGATCTATTTGCAACTTTGAGATATAAAGTCATCAAAATTATTTTCGCTATAATTGCAGAAAAAAATTCTCTACGATGAAATCTTATTATCGTGTAAATAATGTTGTTATCCACAGACGCGGTGAATAAAGAGAATCAAAGTCAAATTGATGAGAATCCGATTACGTAATCAGGTTGTCGAATCATGCTGAAACTGTTAGGTTCCAATGACCGCACGACGTATCCATTACCCCGGCAGCGTAACCCAGCAGCGGTGAAATTACCGCTCGGTAATTACCCTCCGTGACTTACGGCCCAACAATGCGGTAATAGCGAATTAATTGCCTGAGGCTTTGGGGAGCAGAGGCGGGGCCATCTTCCAGCATCTCTGCTGCAAAGAGAAAGGCGGGCCCGCTGTGTCGTGTAGTGCATTTATGGTATGGAGATGGATTCACAGTTATATCCCGTCTAAGAGGATGAGTCGAAACACAGAAATCTTGGTCCGCGTCAATTATGATTGTAATAAAAAAATGATTTGAAAAAAAAAACGAATTCCTAAAAATAACAGCACTGCTATTGTCACAATTTTAACTTGAAAGATACATCGATATTTTATTTCTATTTTATAATGAAGATTCAGATGACGAGATTGCCGATAGTATTATTGTAAGAATACGTAGATTATTTTTACAGACATTTAAATTTTAATATTGGAAGGTAATTAATTATTTATTAAACATTGAACAATAATGCTTTTAATACTCAAAATAAATAATTCATCACTACTTTCTATTCTTATTAAATTGAATAAGTATAAGACTTAATATTAAAAGAAAACTGATTAATTTCTTAATTGATATTGAAAAATATGTGTATAATGTTAAATAGTTTTTCTTGATTTAAAAATGAAATTGCAATAAGTTATTTAATACATAAATTAAAAAAAAATATATTCTTATTTTAAACTATATTTTTAGTTCTAGTCATTTATTTTATCTTAAGCATTTAGAAAAAAATAGATTAAATGGAAGAAATGTTAAAGTTTAAATATATATATATATTAATATTAAAAGTTTAAATCTTTTATAGATATTACTTATAAATATTAAATAATTATAGAAAATCATCACTTAAAATTTAATAAAAATTTAACGTTTATTGCTTGGCGTATAAAAAATAACAAGTATAATAACAAATATAATAATAATAATAATAATAATAATAATAATAATAATAATAGTAAAGTATAAAATAATGAAGTATAAAAATAATAAAAAATAACAAAGTATAAAAAGTAAATTAATAATAAAATGCTAATATTAGAAGACACACAAATTGATGCTAAATTCATAATCATAAAAAATTCTTCTTAGTACATAACAAAAAATGAGATTCAAAAAAACAGTCAGGGCTGTTTATCGCGGAAAACACTTGTTAACGTCACTCAAAGTGGAGAAAGGACGAATGTATCCGACAGGGGACGTAAAATTGATGATGAATCGGTGCCGCTGTATCCTCCACGCACCGTTTTGCACTCGTTGGAAGTTAGTCTCGTTAAGCAGGAAGAGAAACAACAGGTCTGAACATAAGCGAAGAACACGGGGCGCGATTACGCTCGAGATCGTAATACGGCGGGAAGCGTGTTGTAAAAATAAATCGTTGACATTTATGGGCGGTGTGGTGCTTTCGGAGATGTCTCTCTCGCTCACGTCCCGGCTTCGAATGATTAATAACTGCTGATCTCGTTGACTTAGAATAAGCAACCATTGCACAATTTTCAATTTGTATAAGTCATTCATAATTATCTTTTTTGGTAGCCGCAACTACCATAATGTAAAGTATATTTCGAAGATTGCATTAAACATAGGATAGATGCATCTACATGAATAATTAATTAATGAATATTACTTAGATAAATCAATTTTTTATTAAATATAATATTATTAAAAATATAAATAAAATATAATATTGTGCGTGCGCGCGCGCGTGTATGTGTGTGTGTGTGTGTGTGTGTGTGTGTGTGTGTGTGTGTGTGTGTGTGTGTGTGTGTGTTTTATGTATTCATGCCTTAAATATTAAGGTTTCAATTTTTTCGAATATTAGTTTTTATTTTAAAAAATGTACTTTATATAAAAGTAAAATAAATAATGAAATTAGGATAAATAATTAATATCAAGATTATATATAATCATCATCATTGTTCCTAAAACAAATAAGAGATTCTACTTCAACGGATTCCAATAACACGTAATAGAGTTACGCGCCGACAGGACTCTTCGCATGTATCTTCGACTGTCATTCAATGCGGGGCGTAAAACTGCGTGCGTAAAACTACGAGTGTCCTCTGGCAATGTGTTGCTCGTCCGTAAAATCGATTTGATTTACAATGATTGTATACTGATCCAAAATAAAGTTCCCTTGTGGCCAGTCGCCAGATCTAGCACGCGGCTCTGTCCCGGCTTTGTGAATTTGGACTATCGATGAACGGCGCGGCGCCTCCTCGAATACAACTGCATGTTGGTATTTATAGATTTATAACGCCAGCTTTATCAAAGCCAGTCGAGAGTAAATGCAGTAGCAGCTAATTCCATGACTCTGTCGAGACATTATAGCTTAAATGCATTTACAGTATATTTGAATAGTATTCTACATTACAGTAAGATTAGAAATCTATTGCATTAAAACTTAAAAGTAATTTTAAAAAATCTTAGTAAATTTATAATAGACATACAAAAATAATTAAAGTAATGAAACATGACACTGTAACGTAAAAATTCTATTTACATGCTAACTTCAAATTTTTATAGTGTACGAATCTATTATTGTTACAAACATTGCAATTCTAATAATATATTAGCAATAAAATATTAAAAATACATAATTTTATTGGAAAGTTTCAATCGATTATTTTTGTTTAATCACTTTAGTCATTTAACGATGAACTGAATTTATTTCAAATGATTCTTTCAGAGTGAACCGAATGCTAATTTACACAACTCTTTCGCGTATCTATCTCTATTTTTGCTTTTCGTATCGCGTCAAAGGAACTTCAAGCCGAAAATTTTCAGCTCGATTTATTTCGAACTTTTCGTGCGTGATTGTCGGACGCGACAGGCGGCTGACAGTGAACCGCGAAGCAACCGGTGTGATGTGTACTTTTTGAAAATTCGTAAATAATCATTCCTCAAAGTGATACATGCGTTACCGCTTATTTATAATACAACACGCATCTAAATTTATTTTTGATCTCGCTACATTACTCAGAGAACGGTGATCTTGGAATTGGGGGGCTTCCACTATTAATAAAATGGTAGCTGATGTCTCCAGAAATGGGAAATCTCTATACTTTCGCGTACTTTCTTCATTTGTGAATTGTGTACGGCTAAGTATAGAATTATTCACTGACGTGAAATGCATGTGCTACGCATCTCGATTTGCTCAAACACCTAAGTATACTTATTAGTATACACTTTTTCTGAGCACTGCGTCAACGAAATCAAACAGTAACCCATGCAATTTTCCATTTATACATATATGCGTGATAATTCATAAAGCTGCATAAAGATCGTGATTCTAACATTATAAATTTCTCTTTTGCAAAATTTATACAATTTATACAAAATGTACTTAGCTCTCTTTCTGTTATTTAATTACTTATACCTTTGCATATTTTTGTTATTATCTTTTAAAATTTTGTAGTAAAAATAATTATAAAAATGTGTCGCCCAATAAAAATAGAATGTTATAAACATAACATATATATATATAATTTATTTAAAGTATAAATATTAATATATGTGCTGTACAGATTTATCATACCTTCTTAAGTAATTAGATTTAACAATCACGATGTATATATATATATATATTCGAACACCTAGATGCATCTGTCTAAAACGCAGCTAACTTCAAGCGAAAAGGTATTATTGACCACGACTGTGCAATTAGCGTGTACACACTGCTTGATATGTACACGCTGTCTCGCGCGTCCGTAAACACATGTGCCGTACTCGCGTGTTTCTCTTACACGCGCTCGCGCGCAAACAGCGGCGGGCCGTGAGTCATTCTCGAGCGGGCCACAGCTCGTTCGCGCCTGTAACGCGGCTCCTCTCGTCGATCTCAACGGCGCGACACGACGGCCCGCGCACGTGCTCCGGCAACGTTATATACGGTGGTGGCCAGTGCGGGGCCGATTGGCAGGCGCATCGGCACACGACCGCGTCCCGATTCCGCATACGTGCAGAACCGACGACACGCTCCTCGGGCACCTGTCGCCGTCGCGACGCGTCACACCGCACCGCACCGCGGCGCGTCGCGTTCTATCGCGACGTTTCGTGCGCCGCGCCGCCGGCGTTCCGATCGCGCTTGCTCCAAATTCCCACTTAATCGCGAACCCGTTCTCGGATCGACCGATTGATGCTTCCGAAAAGTGCTATGACCGTTTTCGCGAACGCGAATGATATGTTTATGTGGACAACTTTGTTTTTAATCTTAGTCAACTGAAATTGAACAGTTTTAGAAAGGTTAACAAGATTGTAGCAGTAGTTTTGTTGATCCTAAACAATTTGAAGTAAACGATTTTATTAAAGTTTAAACTATTTAAAAGGTGATAAGATTGATAAAGTTTAATTATAACATCAAAAAGGAAGATTATGTATTTATAAGTGATTCGTAAGAAGTTTAAGTAATTCTCATTACGATTCGTGTATGAGAAATATTTATTTTCTGTTTACTGTCTGAAAATTAATTAGTGACAACTTATGGGAGAACTATATAACTTCTGAATGAAAGAAGGAATAAGGAGATCAGAGTGCGATAGTGTTGCCGCGTGTGCGGACTGTTTTCCGCGTAGAATGCAACAGGTGAGATCAGCTGACGATGCGATTATCGCTATCGACTTACATTCGGTGTATTCCTAATCAGTCAAACGGCAAAAGTTGAGTACGCGAGTGTAAGATTGCGTTGGCAATGTATTATACCTACCGTTTGAAAATAGTTGAACCTCAGTATAATTAGATTAACAACGGCTGCCTGATTTTCTCAGACATTTAAAATCTGTAAACTTTACGTTACACATTTTAATATTAAAACATTCTTTTAAGAATTGGCAGAGCATACACGAGAAGATATAAATATTAAAAAATAAATATGTAAAAATATATAGTAATTAAAAAAATATAGTATATATTTGAGTATTATAATGTGTAATCAATCATAATTTATGTTGATAGTCAATTACATATCAACACTTAACTTGATATATGTGTTGTTTTTTGAGTAAATTTCTTATGTCTGATTTTAGAATTTACTGATATGATGTTATTTATAAGAATTAGGTACTCATATTTTTATTAATTTTTGCGATTACGTTAATATATTTATAAACTCATGACACAGTATAACGCTTCAAAATTATTTTTCTTAGAATTTATGTAATCAATCAAAGAAAAAAATCTTATCATTTATTTACGTTTTTTTTTGAGAAGTTTCCTGGTTATTTTTTGATTAATTTTATTGATAGTATTTGATTTTACTCTTAATACAATTTATAAAAGCCAAGAGGATTGTTAAGAATTCAAAAAGAAAAGATAATGTCACGTTGACGAAATTATCTGGGAAGACTGACTCTCTTACTCTCTTTATCTCCGCTTGGATTCTTTCGCGCGTATGCTCACATGTCGCTGTAACAAGCTTCGCAAGCAATCTTTGAATCCGCTATTATCTACGTTAACTCAACCGCGTACCGTTAAGATCCATTTGCTCGCATGCCTGCTCCGGGAAAAAGAGCAGATTTAATACGCTTTTTATGAGCTTTTATACATTCATGAGTTGAAGTGGGTTGAGTGATTTAACAACTGTTTTCGCTAATTATTTTCAAAATTATTTCCATCCAGTTTTTATTCCATATTAATTCATTAATTTTTTATTTTATACATAAATTTGGCAATATGTTCTATAAGAAAAATCTTTTTATTGCATAAATTTATAATATTTTTTGTTTATAGATAAACTTTCAAAATTCTTCATTTTTTGCATAAATAATATTTCGGCGTTGATCATTTCGTAAAGTTGCTCACGTATATCTTGAAATTTATTATAGTTATTTTTTGTAAATACAGCATATATATATTTTTTAAAAGTATTTTAATTAAAAATTTAGTGTTTTGAAAATCTCATGCGAATGTAAAATTCTTTAACAGAATTTCAAATACGTAATAATTGATTGAATAAAAAATTAGTACTTTAAAATCAATCAACGTCTCTCAACGTTGTGTTTGTCTTTTTTCTAATAATTATTTATTTTATTTTATTTGAATTCCAGTTATTTCTGCGTGCAGTTATTTCATATTAATCTTTTCGATATTTATCTTTACCAGACAGGTATAACTATTTCAGGTCTTTAAACTTAGTTATGGTAAGATCGCATTCTGTGATATCGAGTCTCTCAGAAACTAATTAAACGGTTCTTTCTATGACGATCTTGCTTTAGACGAGGCGGAAATGATATCGATCTAACGGGGATTCGATACGGATCGATGGTCCGCTGACCTAAAATTTTAGTAATTCGCAATGCACCTTTTTGTTCTCACATCACAATTCGTTATTAATATTAAGAAAGAAAGAGAGAGTCGAAAGTCGTTTACTTTTTTAATATAATTCTGACATTTATGGGTATTGCACTCTGTCAAGAATGTACCGATTTCATTTCTCGGATGCATAATTTCTGAAAATTTTTATAAGTGATAAAATTAAATTTTCAAATTAATACACTTGTAATATTATCAGACAAAAATTTTATTAATTTTGTTTTGGATTGTAATAACAAGATAATCTTTGAAACTGCTTTTGCCATTTATGGCTATTTTTTCTTTTTTTAAATTTCGCGAACTTTTGACTTTTGAGAAACAACACGTTTAGACGACATGGTTCCAGCTGCTTTGACTTTACCTTTATTAACGTTGTATACAAATAGAGTCCTTGAAGACGAGATTGTATATGTATATTCAAATTATCAAAACGAGCGGTGGGATGCAGAAAATTCACCGAGACGATTCTTTGTGGTTCTGTACGATTTAAGGCGAGAGAGAGCATCTCGTTCGGTACGCATGTGCGCTTGTTGTACTCTCTCGACCTGATGCTATTCTTAAATCCGGCCACCTATCGCGTTTTTAAACGCACTAAACGCTGATTTATGATACCCCACCTCCGAAGTCACGATAAAAGACTATTCTTGGTCTTGGACCAGTAACGACGACGTCCCTACACTCTTCGTTGGAGAGCTTACGGTTAAATGCCGCGAAAGGCCGATCTGCGTTCTCTACAGCGATCTATCTTGCATGCATCTAACGAGTACGACTTAAAGCTATAACAGTGTATAACTTGTGTAGCGTGAAATACCTAAGAATACATTAGAACCATTTCGAGTACTCTCTAAAATCTTTGGAGTGCAATGGAATCTAATTCTAAAGAGTGACGATTGAGCCAATATTGAAAAAGAGTGGCTTAATTGTCCACTTTGAAGAATAAGATTTCATTTTTTAGAGTTAGAATCCACTCTAAAGATTTTAGAAAGTATGATATACAATATTCTATAACAAAAGAAGATATATCTCGTAGCGTTAGATATTGTTATTATTTTATAGAAAATTACGTTAAAAGGAACGTGTAAAGAGAAGAATTTATTAATCTTAGTGCTATTATAGTTAGTTTTATTTATAATTGAAAATTTCTATTGTCAACATATACTAATTATTCTTAGCGATTTTTCTTGTTATTTTCTGGATTTTTCGCGAGTTTACGGATTTGCTATGCGTTTGTCTTGAGAAATGGTGCTCGTGTAAGTATAATTTGCACAGCAGAATTATTGTGCGGCGATCACACGCAGGTGTGTTATGCGATGCGTGTGGGTCTTGGATACGTTCACCCACGCGACATGCAGTGAGATCACCTTTATACTTTAACTCCGTAGTCACGATCGCGCCGAACTGTCGTATTGTCGAGCGAAAAATAATGCCTTTGTGAAATAAGCCCGCAGGACTTACGAAAATGTTTCTGTACTCGCATACCCTGACGTCATACTCTTTTATTGTCGTGCGGGTAGTTCTTGAAATGTTTTACTGTCGTAGAATATCTATAGAGTTGGATTAAAGGACTAATTATATGAAAAATTGATTCCTAATGAAATTAGAATTAGTTTTCACGTAATTATAACGTTATAATAATTTATATTGGGCTTATATAATATAGCTTATAATATGATAAATAAAAGATGTATAGATGCAATTCTCAATAATGGATAGTTTTTGAACTATGATATATAAAGTGCAAAAATTGAATTTATGGAGTACTTTTAACACACTACTCAAAAACTATTCATTATTGAGCCTTGTGTCTGTAACATTTTTTTATTCATCACGTTATAAGCTATATTATTATTATACATACATTATACATATATTATACATATATTATTATTATACATAAAATATGAAAAACTGATCACTGGAATCCAATTTTTCAATTAGCGAAGTACTATGACATACTTCTTTCAGTCAACAAAAATTTTATTTTGCTGCAAAAAACATTGATATTAATTTTTATTTTACATGAGAAATATTTAATTTCCTTCATAAAACGAAATTATTAATATTGTTAACAAATAATAATTAATATTAGCAGATAGTCTTTTTTAAATTTATAATCAAATAATCATTAAACACAGATAGTATACAAATACTTTAAGACGTGTAAAAATGTTATTTTAAAAGTTGTTAACGCATAATGACGCGATTAAAATTCTCTATTTACATTCAACATGATTTCTTCTCGAAGGAGAATCTCATTATTAACGATCGTGATACTCATATTATTTCTAATGACGCACATTTCCATCAGGAATGTCGAGAGTGAGTTTCAAGAGTAGAAATTATGTGCAACAGCGGACATGATGTTGTTACGTGTGAATGTGTCATATTGACAAATTACTTCGGCTTAATGTCGGATATTTCAGATTTGTTCGCACGTGCACCGTCTTCGTGCGGGACGTTTTAATTTGCGGACGTGTAGGAACGTGCCATGCCACGAATCTTCAAAAAGGATAAAACCTTAAAGATATTGGATCCCATAATTTTCTTTTTTTCTTTCGGAAATGATATAAAAGCAAGAACATCAGAATTAGATCGTTCTTTGAGACACGAAAAAACGAAACAGTTTTCCAATCTATGTATCACAAAGTTTCCAAGTGTGCCGCGGAAATTTTAAAGAAGGTAAAAAAACAAAACAAAATTTTGAATTAAATCATTTAAAAACGGGAATAAAAAATGTTTCAAAAATTGTGAAATTTATCTAAATTATGTTTACTCTTATTTTATAATTTCAAAACAATATCATCATTACAATAAAATAATTTTAAAATGATAAAATAAGAAATGAAAATTTCATTTTACTTTTTATATTTTTGAATGTCATAGCGACTGATCTATGCTCAACATTGAAGTGTATACACCTAATGATGTATCTCGAAAAATTTAGCTCATTATTTAATGTGCTGTGAATTGAACAAATTTGTAAAACGTTACATTCAAGGATGTGTCGCGATGATAGTGCTAGTTTCAAGATGGAATGGGACAATTAAAAATGCGACGTCATTGGATTAATCTGGGCGTGGCTGATCATAATTTCACAGGCCGATTTCTTGGCCCAATTGTAATTTGAGAACTTCAGGGAAAGGGCAGGCAGCGACATTTCTGGTAAATATCGTGCTTCCCGTATTACTTTACTCGCGTCATGGCCACCATTGCGAAAAGAGAAGATTAAGTCGTTTAGAATATGAGGCCATAACGCATTCGCTAAACAAACCGAAACTCGAAAGAATATTCCAAGGATCGCACGGTATTTTCGCGCCGATATTCCTCTTTCATCTCCTTCAACGGTTCATGTGCGCGCAAAGACATTGAAAGAACATATCTCTTTCCGCACTTGTTTATCGAAATAAATAACGCGTACAGTCTTCGCACGCGAAGAATAGCATAAAGAAACACATTCGGCGAAGTTTAGAATTCGACAGAGAGCCGAGAGAGAATCGATTCAAACAAGTTCCAAGAAATTTATAAGAATATTGTAAATCACGGATAAGTATTTTTGATTTCATTTTATCCACTGTTATTTTTCTACTAATTTTATTCCAGTTTTATTTAATATATCATTACTATCGCAGTTCCAATCTCATGCCATGGCGAATAGACGTTCTTTAAGGAATTACTTTAAAGAAATACGATCAAGTGAAATCATGATCCACGACACGCTGGTATAATTAATGTCGAAGGTATCGCTTATCATCTTCAAGTGGAAAAATTGGCGAATATTGCATTATAGCACGAACGAATAAGACTCCGATACGTTTATCAACCGTTTGATGATATAATCAACCACTCCGGGAAGAACTATTTCTGGAGATCACGGCACGACGCGCCTACCCATTTATTGCGTCTAATGCTCGGCGTTAATAGCCCCGTCACGAATTCCGTGGGCACCCGCGCGTCGTGTAATAGAGACATAATCGACTTAACTTTACGCTCGGTTCGCTCGGCTCACTCGCTCGATCGCCTCTTACTATCACGATCCATAATAATCGCTGCGGATCTTTGATCTCCGCGCGCGATTATATTTATGATTTTCCTCACGACCGTTTCTGCCTGCGAAATTGCATCGTATCGAATTTAGTTTGCGGCACATATGCGCACCGCGTGTAAAATAATCTCGCTGCATGGTAACTTAGATGCGAAATAAATAGGATAATTCTTTACTTTCAAACGATGTCCGATAGATGAATGGATATTGGACGCGAATTCAGGCAACAGCGACAGGACTTGGCAGCGATTTCGTGTCATTCCAAGCAGAACCGAACTCTGAAGAAAAAGTCTGCAAAAGCTTTTTCTAGAGAATATGGAGATATATACATGAATAAAAATTAAATAAGAGTATAATATATATACAAAAAAAATTACAGCTGGAAAATTAAAATTAAATTTTTCGTTAATTTTTAGAATATAATATATTTGATGCGGTTTTGAAAATCACATAGAGAAGCTCTTCAAAAGCCAATCTAATTGCTTGTGAGAAATGCATTTTCTTTGCGTTCATTCACGCGACTATTTATTTATGATGGCATCTATACAAAGGATAAAAAAAGAAGTTAAAAACAAGCTTCTTTATGAGAAACTAGAAATATACACACATATGTCAAATCTGAAAATATAATTTTGTTGGATTATTAAAATATATGGGGTGTAATTAAAATATATTGGGTTATTAAAATATATTTTTATAAGACAGTATAGATCTGAAAATAATTTTGTTGGGTCAGTTTGAACCCTACAGGTGAGTTCCGTTTCACGCATGATGCGCATGATGTATCATTTTATCTTTAATACTTAGTGAATAACAAGGATAAAATGATATATCATGCGCACCATGCGTGAAACGGAACTCACCTGTAGGGCTCAAACTGATCCAACAAAATTATTTTCAGATCTGTACTGTCTTATAAGAATAGTTAGTAGAAATCTAAAATATGATAAAAAAAATTTGAGCGTCCTACATAATTATTTTGAAGGTTCAACAAAATTATTTTCTATTGATCTATAATTAAATAATAAATCTATAGTTAAATAAATTTTTAGATATTTCAGCAAAACAGTTCCTTCCATAGTAAACTCTCTCTTTTTGTAGATTAACTTTAATAAGAAAATTTCGCAACATCAAAATATGTTATGCGGTCGTAAAAATTAATTACACGTTATTACGCCTTTGGCATAATAAAACGAGAATCTATTGAACTCACCGGTCGCACGATTATTTCGAAGCCTCTCTTCGTTACTCTATGAGGCAAAGTGCGCCGTAGCGCATTATATACTTCAACGTGTATCCGGCGCATAGACACGCGACACGCTGTGTATGCATGCGTGTTCGTCTGCATGCGAAGTGCACACGCATAATCACGTCGTCGTCGTTGCCCATCGCTTCGTTGCCGTCACATGAGAATGCAATGCGTGGGTGAACTCAAGCACGAAGGAGTTTAAAATTCTCCGCGAAAAGCATGTCGTCTTCAGTTTACATGAAGCCCGCCATGTGTCCTTCGCTTAAGCAGAAGAATATCGTGAACATTCATTGAAAGTAGCTTCCTCTTTATGAAGCAATGGCTACATTCAGCAGGAAAAGCAGCTTTGCACGCAACTGTTGTAAAACTTTTTGCAAAACTTTTTAATACGATTGGTACATTTAGTATTACAAATAGCATACAATAAATGTATAACTAATCACATTAAAGAATATAACATTTCCAAAGCTGTTTTTTCTGCTAAATATTATTTTGTTATTTTTACGACTCGTCAAATTATTTATTTTGACTTCTGGCAAACGTGACGATGAAGAAGCGCTTTATGTATTTAAGCGGTTTAAATCATAAACGTTTCACCGACATCTTTATCTGATATCTTTGTCGGAACAGTTTTGATTCAATCTGATGTAGCCGTGCACATGCCGCATTACGTATATGGAACACGCACAAATAATTTGTAACGCGAACGAACGTCGGAAGCGCTGAAGTAAATGCACCGTATAAATTTCACGGATGTCACGATGATACAATAGGCGGAGCGAAAATTAAGAGTGACGGAAGAATACGATTAAATCAACCTTGATGATGCTCAGTGGGGTGACCGTGACGTGGCATGATTGAAAAGACTTGTACGTCGCTATCAGAATGAACACTCTAACGCACCAGATCACAATCTTTGTTGTTTTGATTTATTCAAGTATACTTTAATTTTAACGTATTCTGACGACCTTTGACGCTTACTGTACTTTTTCACTTATGCCGGAATATTCTATCTTCAAATCTTTCCTAGCGTACGATAATATGTTATTGTACTTTTGATCCTACGTGATCCTGAATTTTAGACTTCAACAGTCTTACCAAGAAAATTCTTAAATGTAATGTTCACATTATCACGTCACTATGTAATTTTTTTACATAATTTTAAATTATCAATAAAAAATATGACGTAAATAAAGCATTTGGTTTAACTAACTAATTAATAAGGATTTTATAAAAAGCAGATATATATGAAGGCATATGTTTAAAATTCGATGAAGGGTTTAAAATTATCGAATAATTGATGTTAGGTAACATCCATGACAGACATCGATAAATTCTTCTTATTATATAAATTGAAAGGCAGATAGACGCAAGCGTGGGCGTCCATTCATTCGCGACAGACACAGCGCGTATATGTATGCTGTCACGGAAATTTGTAATGCGCAATCCATGCACGAGCCATGGCAGGAAATACGTCGCTTTGTCGGCTGGCACTTCATTGCGAATTTCTTCTGCTATCTCTTGTAATCGATTTTACATTTTAATCTCCGAATTCCAATATATTTGGTTTCACAGTTAAAAACGTACACTTTCTATACATATTCTGTTATTTTTATTATTGTTTAAATTATATGTATAATCAAATATGTAACTAGAGAATTATGAACTTTGAATTATATAACTATATAAGAGCATCATGACAATTTTTTACTAATATTAACGTTATCGTATATTACACAACTTGACAGAAAATTATTACTTCATCAAATAATATCAGATAAAAAGAATATATTCTTAAGAATATATTCTCAGGATCAAATATCTTCTTTGTTATTTTTAATAATTCTTAAAAACCTTTTTGAGTTGTGATAATTTTTTATGACTTTTTATACAGTTAAATTTTTTATGATTGATAGAGTAATATTTACTTAAATCATTCATGACAATAACTATGAAATCACGTTTCTTTGTTGAATCACTATTGAAGTAAGAACAGCGATGCAAGTTGTTCCCTTATCTGTTTCCTTCTTTTGACGATTTGGCAACGTAAATAAATAATTCGGTATCAAATCATTGGAAGAATTTATGAAGTGACTAAGAGCATCATGCAATCGATGAAATAGAGGAACACGTATACGCTTATATGTCGAAACAACAAGGTAACCGAACAAATCGATAAATCATCAATGTGAAAGTCAACTATCGACGCGATCAGCTGGCATTGATAACGTGAGCATGGCGGCGAATCGTCATCGCACGTTTCGCGTCTCTTCTCAGTGCGTACGATCGCGTCTTCTCTTCCGGACGTGTACGTGCTTGCGTGCATACATGCGTACATTACTCTCTTCTGTCATTATTTCCTCTCTCTTTCGCTCGTGCGCCACTGCTAAATTTAGAGTATGATCGACCAGTTGTCCGCGCTATCGGGACAAACAGCTTGACGATAAAAGTTATTGAACGGACATTTGAGAGTAGGCTGCAAGTCGGCGAGAGAGAACGTGGATAATTGTGGCGAATCCCAGTTGGGCGATGCCTCTTTGCGTCCGTAAATCGTGAATAAAGATGTTTTCGGTTAGAATGGTCTCATTTTTATGTTTACTTCGGCCCGGCGATCATAAACGGATTCATTGTGTCGTTTTAATTGATTGATCGATTGACTGCGACTCGCAATTTGGTCAGTGAATTCTTTCACGATTCTCGTCACGTTTCTCCACGTGGTCGCCACGTGCAGATCACTCAATTGCTGCACCCAGGGCTAAATGAGAGAACTCGTGGCACGCGAGCGACATTCTCAAGAGCAAGATGCATCAGGAGGATGAAATTTGTCACGATCTGCGGTGAGTTTTATTTGCAAATAAGAAAAATATCGGAATTTGTAAACTTTAATGCGACCGTTAATTGAATTATTAAAATATTAGTTGAAAAGTGAGGTATATTAGAATGATGATTTTAAGAGAAATGCTTTTACAATTCAAAAGATTTACAGCTGAGCAGATGTATCTGATAGATTTGAGACATTCCGGATCTAGATGGTTTGCATGAACTATTTAGAAGGTCTGCTTATTTTCGTATTTTCGTCGAATATATTTCGCAAATATTGCCTGAAGGTGATTTAGAAAGCATTTTCGTAGCGGTTATTCTCGGACGCTTGATTTCTGCACGTGTCATTACGCACATTCAGATACAGAAGAATTTATATGCATCTGTCAGCAGTTTGCTTTAAAACCTCTTCACAAGTAATATATGTACAGTTGTATTGTGCTATTATATTGCAACCATATTGTAACACAGAGTAGCATTTTACTTTAATAGATATTTATCGTCACTTAGTATACACTGAGAAAAATTTCTTTAAAAATTTGGTTCGAACGAACCAAAAAATTGTAATCATATAATTAAAAATATCTCAAGTAGAATATTATAAGACAGTCAATCAGAAAATTCTGATTTGTCTATTTTCAATCAGAATTTCAATTAATATAACCAGAGTTTCTTTTCAGAGTGTAATACTATGAAACTTTATTCTAAATACGATACATATAAAAAACTAAAGAAAAAAAAGCTTTATAACAACATAAAAAAATTATAAATAAATGTTAAATATTATACTTATGTGCAATTAATACTTATTTATCCTATTTAATGATGGAAATAAATGATGGAAATGTTTATCTCCATTCTAATGGAAAAAAAACAAATAGCCTTTTTGATTCCTTCTTGGCTGCCTTAGATGAACGCTATCATTTAATTTTTTAAAAACGTCAAAAACTCGTGATTAGCTTCTTTATGACTGTCACATATACATTGGGCATCACGTTCGAACTCGCACGACTCTTGGCATCGCGCCACGCTCGTGATCGAGCACCCGTCTTTATGATCTGAGTAAATAAATGCATCTTGCTTGTTGTGACAAGCGCACGTCATTGTCCGAAACTGCACTACGCGCAATTCTTCTAAACTCAGCGGAGACACGGATAATATTTTCTGTTGCTACGCAGCGATTTCATCGATGTGATGACACATCCGGCATAAATATTCTCTAATCCTATTCCATATACAAATCCACACGTGATGTGTATATAATTATTTTATAAATATAATTTAATAATTATATACAAATTTCGAATATTATTATTTTTTTCTCTGAAGCTTCTCTCTTGTGAACTTCAAGCACTAAGTTTATAAGATCTAGTGCATAAAACGACTAAACCCCTGCGGAGAACCGAGTTAACAAATGCTGCGAGTAAATCGTCTTAAGTTATTACTCCGAGACGAAAAGAGATTCGTACTAAACGTCCTCCTGTACAGTAAAACGCGATAAGTCAGTTAGCAGTCTCGCTATTAAGGATTCTCGGTCTGGGAAACCTGCTAGCGAGACTATCATATCATATAGCACTTCATAATGTATTTCATGCATTTCGTGAAACGCTAAGTAGCTGAGATGATTTTTATTATAAATAGAAGGATAAAATTTTTGATTGATTGAACTGCTTAAGAAATGGCGTTAATGCTGATAAAGATGATGATATTTATTAATGTTAATCGTATCTTTTTATGTAAATTGCGAATTTTTGAAAAAAAAAACAGAAAAAAGAGAAAATAGTTTGATGAGAAAAATAAACGTGTTATTATTAGGAAGATGTGACATTTGACAAATTAATATGTAAT